>JAEEGG010000293.1_pt1 | contig 233814 bp, 173 predicted proteins | sample 9134161 | NCBI WGS metagenome assembly JAEEGG01 (sample SAMN16246543, study PRJNA631951) | gut metagenome | biome: gut microbiome; feature: rumen; material: CR-attached | host: Bos | place: Iran: Karaj | collected 2018-10 | reverse complement strand
ATTCCGTCGTACCTACGGCACTCTATATACTATGCTCTAGGAACAGGGGTTCCGCTACGCTCCACACCCTGTCTAAGTTCCAACCACCCCTACGGGGTTTGCAGGTCAACTCCTATATCATTACCTTATCTTTTACCTTCAGCAAAAGTACGGAAATAGTCGAGGCAAACCTTTCGCCACTCACGGGCATTGTCTAATTGATGCAGCAGACGGTCGTTGGTCTCCTGCCAGCGCTGGTCGTCGATGAAGGGCTTTGCGTCCTGCCAGATGCGAACGAAATCTTCGACTTCGGCAACACCATGGTTGTAATGTTCCTGTATGTTCTCCCACAGCGTGTGGCCGTTCCTCATGCGGTAGGCCCAGGGTACGTGGTGGAACCACAGCAGATACTCCTCGGGACAGGTGCGGAGGTCGTCGTAGAGCGAGCGGTAGGGCTCGGCATACTGCGAGGTGGCATCCGAGCCGATGTGGCTGCGCTCGAAGCCTATGCCCAGGCTGTCGGCCTGATGATAATAGACGGGGCACCACTCGAGAGGATAGTTAGCCTTGAAGCCGTCGGGCTCAGGACCGTAGTGGTGATCGAACTTGAAAATGTGGTGCAGGCCCAATGGCATCATGTAATCCACACACGCCTCGCGGCTGCGGAGCATCATGGAGAGAAGAGCCGCGTGTGTCTTCCCCCACGTCTGCCTTATCCACTCCTTCGCTATCTCCTCGCTCGTCAGGCGTGGGTTCCAGGCGAGGCGGCCGAAGGCGTACCAGTTGGCCTGTGAGAAATGGTGGCCGCACCAGTTCCTGTCCATGCCGATGTTGGCCACGCCGGCGATGCCCACGAGGCGGTCGGGGTTGACGAAACCGAAGAACTCCTGCCAAATGGGGGCGAGATAGACGAGGTGGCGCGACTGCCCGAGGTATTCCTGCGTGATCTGCAGCTCTGCCATCTGCGGTGTGCGAAGCATGTTGTCGAAGATAGGAGCGTACGGCTCGCGGGGTTGGAAGTCCAGGGGACCGTTCTTCGACTGCAGGATGACGTTGTCGCGGAACTTGCCGTCGTCGCCTACGAACTCCGACACGGCTTGCTTCACGCGGTCCTCGCCCTTGTGGTTGGCGCCATAGACGAACGATCGCCACATGATGATGCCGCCGTAGGGTTTCACGGCATCGGCCAGCATGTTAGCGCCTTGGGCGTGTGTGCGGTGGTAGTCGCCGGGGCCTGGCTGCCCCTCGCTGTTGGCCTTTACGAGGAAGCCTCCGAAATCGGGTATCAGCCTGTAGATCTCCTTGGCCTTGGCCTTCCACCACGCTGCCACCTGCTTGTCCAGCGGGTCGGCGGTCTTGAGGCCTCCCAATGCCATGGGCGAGGCGAAGTTCACGGAGAGATATACCTTGATGCCGTAAGGTCGCAGGATGGCGGCGATCTCCTTCACCTGCTGCAGATAGGGTGCCGAGAGCATCTTCGGCGAGGCATTGACGTTGTTCAACACCGTGCCGTTGATGCCTATGCTGGCGTTGGCGCGGGCATAATTGATAAGTCCCTCTCTCCGCTCCCCAGTCAGGGGGAGAACCTCACTTCGTTGGAGAACTGGCGTATTGTCGTCTATTTGTTTCCCAGAGGACGTCTCCCAGAAGATACTTTTGCCCGCATAGCCGCGTTCGATGCTGCCGTCGAGGTTGTCCCAGTGGTTCAGGATGCGCAGCGGCCATTGGGGTGCGGAGTAGCCCGTCTCGCCACGCAGCAGGGCGTAGGCTCCGTAGAGCAGTCCCGTCTCGTTCTTGGCCGTGATGGTGTAGCCTTGGATGCGATAGGCGTCCTGCGCCATCGCGGCGTCGATGACGAGGTTCACCCGCTCGCCGTCGTAGTAGTTGCGCAGTTCCTGGGCAGCGATGCACTCGGGGCCTGTCACCGTAGCCCGCAGCACCTTGTCGTACCTGAGCCACAGCCGGCTGCCATCCTCAGCGCTGGCCGAGAACATGCTGACCAACGCCAGCACAAACATTGCTATTCTCTTCATAGTTCCTATCAGTTTATTATTTCGTTGCAAAGGTAGTGTTTTTTCCGCACGGGGACGCATATCGACACATATTTTATTCAAGTTACGGATATTATATGACACTGAGCGTTGGGGGTGAGGCTTCCAGTCGCATTGCGCACTGCGACTGTTCACGCGGGCTTGAGCGTCTATTCGCATTCGCGACTGCGTCTATTCGCTCGGCGCCTTGTCAGGTGACCACTCTCCCCCTTCAGGGAATGCGGGGAGGGCTTGAGGGAGCCGTCGGGGTTTTCCTTCAACGTTGCAAAGGTACGGAAATTAGGCGAGGGGACCAAATACGGGGTGCTGTGGCGTGTTAAAAAGTGTAAACATTATTATCGGTGCAGGTGCCGGTTGCGTTTTGTAGCATTGTAGCAATGTAGCAATGTAGCATTAAGCACCTGCCGATGTGCGAAAGAGCCTAAGAATATAGTTAATTATATATATAATATATAATAATATATTATATATATAATTAAAATTCCAGTCCCCTATTTTCTGCATATTGAAACCTCCTTAATGCTACATTGCTACATTGCTACATTGCTACATTTTCCATTGTCTTTCCCTGTATAGTGTTGACTCCTTTTGAGCCTTGATTTGTTGCTGTCGGTTAATTGCTGTTTATTATACTGATTCTATTGACTTATCTCTCTGATCAGGTTGTCTGCTTTCCTGCTTTTGTTGCCCTTTCCCCAAGGAGTGTTTTGAAACCACCCCTTGTCGATGTACGTCATCGCCTGCATCACCGTGGCGCCGAACTGGTTAAGGGTAGGGGTATTCACAGTAGTTACACCCCTCTTCTGCGGCCTCGTCTTCGTGTCCGAGGCATTCTAGCTTGATTGCTCTCGCTGCTCCAAAAGTTCACTTTTCACTCTTCACAGTCCCCTGGCCTTGAGCAGGCTTGAAGCATCGGGTTGCGCCATGCCGGTGAAGTCGGTGAACATCTGCATGAGGTCGCCTGTGTTGCCTCGGCTGAGGATTTTGTCGCGGAACTCCTGTCCGGTCTCGGGCTTCAGCGGACCACGCTGGGCAAATACATTGGCGATGTTCACGGCAAGAACCTCGGTCCAGAGGTAGCTGTAGTAGCCGGCGGCATAGCCTCCGCCGAAGACGTGGTTGAAGTAGCTGGTGTGGTAGCGTGGCGGAATCTGGTTGTCGAGCAGTCCGACCTGCCGCAGCGCTTCCTCCTCGAACTGAGCGGCCTTGTCGGCGGTGGGGACGTCCTTGGCGGCGAGCATGTGCCAGGCGAGGTCCACGCAGGTGGCTGCGAGGTTCTCGCCGAGGGCGTAGGCCGACTGGAAGTTGATGCTCGAGAGCATACGTTCCTTGAGGTCGGCAGGCATGGGCTCGCCTGTCTCGTAGTGGCGGGCGTAGTTGTCGAAGATCTCGGGGATGGCGGCAAACGACTCGTTGAACTGCGACGGCATCTCGACGAAGTCACGTGCTACGCTGGTGCCGCTCAGGTGGTTGTACTGGCAGTCGGAGAGGATGCCGTGGAGGGCGTGTCCGAACTCGTGGAACATGGTCGTCACCTCGTCCCAGGTGAGCAGCGAGGGCTGTCCCTCAGGTGCCTTGGCGCTGTTGCAGACGTTGAAGATGATGGGCTTCTGCTGCCACTGGCGGCTCTGCTTCTGGAAACCGTCCATCCACGCTCCGCCGCGCTTGGTGGGACGACGGAAGTAGTCGCAGTAGAAGAGAGCAAGCGACTGGCCGTCCTTGTCGATAACCTCGAAGGCTTTCATGTCGGGGTGATAGGTGGGGATGTTCTTCAATTCCTTGAATGTCAGTCCGTAAGCGCGACTAGCTGCGCAGAAAACGCCGTTTATGAGCACGCTGTCGATGTTGAAGTAGGGCTTCACCTCATCCTCAGAGATGTTGAGCATCTCCTTCTTCATCTTGGCGGAATAGTAGAAGCGGTCGTAGGGTTCAAGGTTGAAGTCGTCGCCCTGGCTCTTGCGTGCATAGTCCTCGATGGCCTTGGTCTCGGCGTCGGCCTTGGGCTTATAGGCCTGGATGAGGTTGTTGAGGAAGGCATAGACGGCTTCGGGTGTCTTGGCCATGGTCTTCTCGAGCGAGTAGGCGGCGTAGTTGGGGTAGCCCATGATTTCGGCCTGCTCGGCCCTCAGTTTGGCAATCTCGCAGACGATGGGGAAGGTGTTGTACTTGCCAGTGCCGTCGGCACGGTGGACGCTGGCTTCGAACACCTTACGCCGCAGCTCGCGGTTGTCGAGGTTGGTGAGCGGTGCCTGCTGTGTGGTGTTGACGATGACGATGGCGTAGGGCGCCTTGCCGCCTCGGCTCTCGGCATCCTTGGCACATTGCTCGATGTCGGCCTCGCTGAGTCCTGCCAGCTCTTCCTTGCTGTCCACCCACACGATGGCGTCGTTGGTGGCGTCGGGCAGGACGGTTCCCCACTGCTGCTGTAGGTCGCTGATGCGGCTGTTGATTTCCTTCATGCGTGCCATCTTATCCTCGGGCAGCAGTGCTCCCTTGCGCACGAAGTCCTTGTAGATCTCTTCGAGCAGCTTCTGGTCCTCGCCCTGCAGCGCGTCGTGCTGCCGGTCGTACACCTGTCGTATGCGTTCGAAGAGCTGTGTGTTGAACGAAATCTCGTTCTCGAGGTCGGTGAGCATGGGCATCACCTTCTTCTCGATCTCGGCTATCTCGGGCGTCTTGTCGGCCTCAACGATGGCGAAGAACACGCGGCTGACGCGGTCCAGAAGCCGTCCGCTGTCCTCGTAGGGCAGGATGGTGTTCTCGAACGTAGCCGAGTCGGTGCAGGCCACGATCTGACTGATGTTGTCGCGCGTCTGCCTGATGGCCTCCTCGAAGGCCGGCATGTAGTCGGTGGTCTTGATCTTGCTGAAGTCGGGCGTGCCGAAGGGCAGGCTGCTCTCGGTAAGTAAGGGGTTGTCGTGCTGCGTCTGCTGGCAGCTCACGAACGGCATCATCATGGCAGATGCGATTCCTAAAGTCATAATGGTCTTTTTCATTGTGAAAGTCTTTACCTTAATTTATTTCGCGTATGTGTGAGACTGAAAAACGTTGCAAAGATAGTGTTTTTTCGAGAATAAACAACTAAGAAGCAGAATAAACCGCAAAGAAAGTGCATCTTTCTTGAAAAGCTATGTTACCCATGCCCATGCGAATACAGAAACGCGTAGACCTTGAACTTTCTCTAACTCGGAAATGACTGAGGTGAAGGTGCTGCCAGTGGTAATAACATCATCGATAAGCATAATGTGCTTGTCTCGGAGGCTATCGGCGTGTGATGTCAAGGCATAGGCTCCTTTCAGATTTTCCAGACGCTGGCTCGTAGTGAGATGTGTCTGGGGTTCTACTTCTTTGATTTTCCGCACGATATCGGTGCATACTGGCACGCGTAGCTCTTCGCCCATTGCCTGAGCAAGTATCAGTGCTTGGTTGAAACCGCGCAGTCGTTGGCGTCGAGAGGATAGAGGAGTGGGCACCAATGCTTCAATACCGTCGAAGAGCGATGTGGATTGCAGGCGACTTACCGCCAAACGGCCCATCCATGATGCCAATGTGACGGTGCGATTAAACTTAAGGCTCTGCACAACCTTGGCTGCAACATTGCCATGGTTGTAGCGCATCAGAGCCCCGACACGTTGGAGGCAAGGGTGATCAGCTGCTGCCACCATACGAGGGTTGTAGATCCAGTCGTAGTTGTTTTCCCATGGTAATCGGAGCATGCATTGAGCACACAGCGGCTCCTCATCCAATGCCATGCGGCGGCCGCAGCTCGGACAGTGGCGGGACATGGCAAGGTCGGTGAAACTGGCCCAGAGACGATGTATGGAGTCAAATGTGCTCATGTCTGACAATCCCCGTGAACATACGCCCCGAGTTGATGCCTAAACGTCGTGCTGAGAAGAAACGAGCGATGTGAGTATGGGTGCACAGACCGCTGATGCTGACGTTGTCGGTTGACAGACCAGCCTGAACCAAATCCCAGGCATTCGCCTGCCACAGGTCGATATGCCAGCGCTCGGGGTGAGGGAAGCGCGAGTCCTTGACGGCAATAACGTCGATCGGGAAAAAAGCTTTGGCAAAAGCTTCGTATACCTCGTCGCCCACTTCGAATGCTTCGGGACCTATGCTGGGACCTATAATAGCCATGACATCGGACGGGTTGGTGCCGTAGAGCCTGCTCATGTCTGACAATGTGCGTGATGCGATACGGGCTACAGTTCCGCGCCAACCTGCATGGATGGCAGCTATGGCCTGAGTGCGGCTGTCGTGCAAAAGTATTGGTACGCAGTCGGCTGTGGATATGCCGATGCATGTATTGGGGAGGTTTGTTATTAATGCATCTACGCCCTCGAAGCTGTCGTTGAGATTGTCGTTGGTGACATGTGCTACCTTTGTCCCATGTATCTGACGGGGGATGATGAGGTGCTGCTCGTCAACACCTAATTGCTGACAGAGTTCTGCGCGACAGGCGGCGACGTGTGCTGGGTCGTCGCCCGAATAATGTGTTACGTTGAACCCGTCGTAAGGTGCCGAGGGGTCTGAGGCGTGCCGCTCGGTGGAGAAGGCTGTTATATTAGGGGCTAAATGGTAAGTCAATGGTAATGATTATATGTGTAAGCGCTTGGATAGCATGTTAGTCAACGTACTCAACGTCGTCGAGCTCGTCGATATCGTCGATGTCCTCGATATCCTCTTCATCTATGATGATAATCTCCTCGTCCTCACCCTCGGCCTGCAACTCATCGTGGAGGAACGAGAGGTCCTTGTCGCGGTGCACGATGGCAGAGCTATGTGAGGCGTTGCGGTCGGCTGTGTCGAGATTCTGCCATAGGAGGTCTTTTAGCTGAGCTATGTTGAACCCGGTGACGGCCGAGATGAAGATATGCGGCAGGTCATCGGGGAGGTCGGCCGACAGCATCTCAATGAGTTCGTCGTCGAGCAGGTCGCTTTTGGTGATGGCCAGCAGGCGTTGCTTGTTGAGCAGTTCGGGGTTGTAGGTCGTGAGTTCGCGCAGCAGCACCTCGTAGTCGTGCCGTATGTTGTCGGTATCACCTGGTATCATGAACAGCAACAACGCGTTGCGTTCGATATGACGTAGAAAGCGTAGCCCTAAGCCTTTGCCTTCGCTTGCGCCTTCTATGATACCAGGGATGTCGGCCATTACGAATGAGCGGTTATCGTGGTAGCTGACTACGCCCACAGAGGGCTCGAGTGTTGTGAACGGATAGCCCGCTATCTTGGGATGTGCCGAGCTGATGGCGTTTACGAGGGTGCTCTTGCCTGCATTGGGAAAGCCTACGAGGCCCACGTCGGCCAGCATCTTTAATTCCATAATTACGGTAAGCTGCTGCATAGGTTCACCAGGTTGAGCAAAGCGAGGAGCCTGATTTGTAGACGTGGCAAAATGCTTGTTGCCAAGGCCTCCGCGACCGCCTTTAAGAAGCATCACGACCTGTCCGTCGGTAGTGACGTCGCATACGAAGCGTCCTGTGTCGGCATCATAGACCACAGTGCCGCAGGGAACGTCGATATAGCGGTCGGCGCCGTCGGCACCATGTGAACCGTTCTTACCGCCATTGCCTCCATGGCCTGCGAAGATATGGCGCTCGTAACGAAGGTGGAGCAGAGTCCAGTAGTTGCGGTTGCCACGTAGGTATACGTGACCGCCACGGCCTCCGTCGCCCCCGTCGGGACCTCCGTTGGGAACATATTTAGCTCTATGCATATGCATCGACCCACGGCCTCCCTTGCCCGACCGACACACTATTTTGACATAATCAATGAAATTAGTTTCCATTTTTCAGGTGCTTGATTAGTTTTTTTTGACTGTTTTTTTAGATTTTCTAGAGGCTCTATGCGTTCTAGATATTCTAGATTTAAGATTAATCTTTGAGATGGCGAAATGCTTGTGGCAGGTGATTGATAATATCGCTGGCTATCAAACCCTCTTCTGAAAGTGCAGCTGCGCCTAAATCACCAGCCAGACCATGAATGTAGACACCCAGTTGAGCTGCCTCGATAGGCAGATAGCCTTGTGCCAACAACGATGTGATAACGCCCGTGAGTACATCGCCGCTGCCAGCCGTAGCCATGCCCGCATTGCCGGTGGGGTTGATTAGCACATCGCCGGCAGGGGTGCACACTTGAGTGTAGTGCCCTTTCAACACAACGAATACACCGCGGGCTACAGCGTAGTCGCGAGCCCTGTTCATACGCTCAAAAGCACTTAGGCTATAGCCTGCCAAACGGTCGAATTCTAAGGGATGAGGGGTGAGGATGCTTTCACGTGGAATCAAATCCTGCCACACTTTCTCTTCTGCGAGGATGTTGAGCGCATCGGCGTCAAGCACCAAAGGCCCCTCGTGGCGTTTCATGAGACCCACGAGAGCTGCTGCCGAATGTCGGTTGCGACCTAAGCCAGGGCCTATGCCGACGGCTTGAAACGAGCCCGTGTCGCCTACAGATGTGGTGATGTTGGAATCGAGATCTATGTCGACCACAGCCTCAGGAACCGATACCTGCAGCACGTCGAGGCAAGCATGTGGCACGTGAACCGTGAGTTTGCCCACTCCAGATCGTAAAGCTGCTCGTGCCGATAGTATGGCGGCACCGGTCATACCACGGCTGCCTGCCACCAAAAGGGCATGACCAACAGTGCCCTTGTGAGCAAAACGAGGACGGCGGCGCAACAGACCGCGCAGTTCTGATTCCTCGGTAAGCCACAGATATGCCTTAAGACCATTCAAGCCTTCGTGGCTCAGACCTATGTCTAATATCTCTAAATCACCAACGAAACGTTCGTTCTCGGGCAGGAAGAATGCCAGCTTAGGACAGCCCAGCGTGAGTGTTACGTTGGCGCGAATAACCTGGCCGGAGTCGTTGTAACTGTTGTCTTCGCACATAAGCCCTGAGGGCATATCTATGCTGACAATTTGAGCGCGGCTGCTGTTGATACGCTTTGCCAATACTGCAAAACCTCCGCTTAAGGGGCGGCTCAAGCCTGTTCCAAACAGGGCATCTACGATGATATCCTGAGAGCCGAGGTCGGGAAATACAAACTCTGACGTGACTTCAATCAGTGTGGCGTCTGAGGTCTGACGTAAACGCTCGCGGTTCGTCTCGCAGTCGGCGTTCAACTTGCCGCCAACGTTGAAAAGATAGGTAGTAGTGATGCGCCCGGCCTCCGTGAGCATGCGCGCCACGGCCAATCCGTCGCCGCCGTTGCCGCCCGGGCCTGCAAAGACCACGATGCGCCCATCCGCCGTGGGCCAACGACGCAGAATCGCATCGGTCACAGCGCGGCTTGCACGTTCCATCAAGTCGATTGAAGCAATGGGTTCGTGCTCTATCGTATAGCGGTCCAGTTCGCGAAACTGACCTCCAGTGAGTATCTTCATTAGATAAAAAAATTAAATTTGCTGCAAAAATACGATAAACCTTGCGTAAAACAAAATATTTTCCCTAATTTTGCAACGGCAAAAGTCAAAAAAACAAGCAGATGAAACAGATTAAGGTTAAGGACAAGACTTTCCAGGTGTCAATACCTGCTGAGACAATAGCGCATGAGGTGACGCGTGTGGCCGCAGAAATCAACCGCGATTTCGCTGGACGGGAGCCTATCTTCATGCCGGTGCTCAACGGTTCATTCATCTTCGCTGCGGATTTGCTTCGCCAAGTGGACCTGCTTTGTAAAGTGTGCTTCATCAAGTTGGCAAGCTACCAGGGCATGCAGTCGACAGGCGAGATACGCGAGGTGATCGGTTTGGCCGAGGATATAACAGGCCGTGATGTTATCATTGTGGAGGACATCATAGACTCTGGCATCACCATGGCTCATATGCTTGAAACTCTCCAAAACCATAATCCTGCCAGCATCAGCGTGTGCTCGCTTCTGGTAAAGCCTGACGCACTAAAAGTGGCAATCCCAATCCACTACCGAGCTATGGATATTCCCAATGATTTTATCGTTGGCTATGGCCTTGACTACGATGGATTTGGGCGCAATACAAAGGATATTTACACCCTGATTCCCAGTGAGTAAACATATTAGTTTTAAACTAAAACTTTAATTAATAATATTAAACATCGCGCTCAGCGCGGCTTATCTGAACAATGAAAAATATTATCATCTTCGGAGCCCCTGGCTCAGGTAAAGGTACCTATAGCGACGAGATAGCTAAACGCTACAATATGGGACATATCTCAACGGGCGATGTCCTTCGTGCAGAGATAAAGAATGGCACAGAACTTGGACTCGTTGCCAAAGGGTATATTGACAATGGACAGCTCATTCCAGATGCTCTTATGATAGACATTCTCGCCTCGAAATATGATTCCCTGCCTCAGGGTCAAGGTGTCATCTTCGACGGCTTCCCACGCACAATCGCTCAGGCCGAAGCCTTGAAAAAGATGTTGGCTGACCGAGGTCATGACATGGGTATGATGATTGAACTCATCGTGCCCGAGGACGTACTTATGTTCCGCCTTCTGCGTCGAGCCGGCCTCGAAGGACGTGCTGACGACAATGAGGAAACCATACGCAAGCGCTTCGAGGTATATCACAGCCAGACAGAACCTCTGTCGCGCTGGTTTGAGGCAGAGGGTATTCGCCACACCTTCGACTGGGGCATACTGCTTACCAAAGAAGGTATGATAGAAGCTATCTTTGAAGCTATAGAACGCGAGAACGGATTGAAAACTGATAAATGAACAGAGATGCGAAAAGTACTCTTCCTCTTTTCCTTATCCCTTTTACTGTCTTCAACGTCAGTGGCACAGACTGAGGTTGGGCCCTTCAGACCGGGAGTCACGCTTGACGGCGTGAATTACTTCCTGCCTAAGACACAGCTGCGCATAACCTTCGTTGCCGACAAAGCAAGCACGATACCAGGCGAGTTCGCTCCATTTGCGGATCGCTACTTGCGACAACCCAATGTGCCCACGGCTCAGTCCGTAGAATGGTCTATAAAAGAAGTTTTGCTTGACGCCGTAGGCGTGCCTGATTCAACCAAGGCATTCAATATAAAGCTGAAAGCCAAAACGTCGGCACCGCTCGTCAACCTCACCGACGACGGACTGCTCTTGAGCGTCAATACCGAGGCTGAGCCTGAACCAAAGACGCCGTTGCCTAAAGCTGTGCCAGCTCCCAAGCCCGTGAACGGCCGCGACTTCATGACGCATGAAATCCTTGCAGCAGGCAGTACGGCCAAGATGGCGCAACTCACAGCCGAGGAGATTTACGACCTCAAGGACAGCCGCAATGCACTTATCCGCGGCGAGGCCGACAATACACCTAAGGATGGTGCACAGCTCAAGCTTATGCTTGACAATCTTGATGCTCAGATTTTTGCTCTTGAATCGCTGTTCAAAGGTCAGACGCTCACCGGTACAGAGGTGCAGACGCTCGTATTCGAACCCTCCGCAGACCCGTCGAAACTTGGTCAGCGGCAATTGCTCTGCCGTTTCTCACGCCGATTGGGACTCGTTGATGCCGATGACCTCAGCGGTGAACCCGTTTGGGTGACCATAAAGCCCATGGGCAACCTGCCTGTTGCTGCCGACGATGCCGAAGTGGCAAAGAAGAAGGCTAAGATGGAACAGGGATTATGGGTGAACCAGCCGGCACGCGTCATGATTATAGCCGAGATGGCAGGTAAGACAATACTTACGACCGAAGCATCGATATGTCAACTCGGCACCACCGAAGTGCTGTCTGACGCCCTCTTCAACAAGAAGCTTGACACACGCGTCACGTTTTACCAACATACAGGCAGCGTGAAGAACATTGAGTGACATCACACTTATAGATGTCCCTAAGAACACCTTTGGCCTTATGCGTTATTCGGTCGCGAGCGAACAACATATAAGGCCAAAGGTATTTTAGTGTAAGCTTATAAGTATTTTAGTGTAAGCTTATAGGTGTGTAAGTTATAGGCTTAAGGCTGTATAAGTATAGGCTTAAAGCTGTATAAGTATAGGTTAAGGAGCGTGTAGAGATATGCTTTAAGTTACTGCTCGCGTTTGCGTCGTCTTTCTTCACGCTTAGCCTCGCGCTGGCGTCGTCTTTCCTCACGTCGCAGTTGTCGCTCGCGCTTCTTTTGCTCACGTTTCAGTTGTCTTAGTTCGCGTGCACTCTGTTTGGCTTGTTCCTTTTCGGATGCTGCTTCCTCCTTGGCACTCATCGCCTCTTCGAGCTTTTCACGAAGCATTTGCTTGTCAAATGTAAAGACGTGTCCAAGAAGTCCTACCGACAGCAGTTGATCCTTGCCTTGAAGGCGCACGTGTGTTGTGTTCCAAAGGTAATAGTTGTTCACTCTCAGTTTCAGGTTCAGGGCAGCCTCAATCGTCTTATTTATAACGCCCTTGCCTATTCTGCCAAGTACTCTGTCACCGAATCCGCTCTCGTCGACTTCCTCGTCAACATACTCGGCCACGGCCTTCATCATAGCTTCTTTGTGCTCGGATTTGTCCGGCACGGTTTCAATCATAATGACAGCCAGAAGCAGTACTGCCACTAATGCTAATAGTTTCTTCATCTTAAGAATAAATATTTGTCAGATATCTGCGGCAAAAGTATGACCTTAGGACTAAACACGCGTGAGGAAGCCTGTTAAAGATGATTAAAAGCACTAAATCATTGACAAAGCCCAACTCACTCATATGGTGAACTGATGCTCCGGGAACCAAAAAAGCCTATCCAAGTCAGAGGAACAGGGATAGGCGTGTTTGTCAATATGATTCTGCTGATGAAGCGAAATTACTCAACTCAACGTATCTTCTGGTTGAAGGGGAGTCCAGGGTCCGTCCTTAGCTTCGAAGATGACAGTAGGGGAGAGGACTTCAACTGTGTGCCACTGCCCGCGAGGGATGCTCAGCGCACAATGACCAGTGGAAGGGTCAAGGTGGTAGCGTCCTGTTTCGCGGCCATCATTGTCGAAGAAAACCTCATCCATGTTTCCGCGCATGATGATAACAACTTCTGTAGTATGCGGATGGCGGTGTATAGGTAGTAGAGTACCAGGCAGCATTGCATTAAGCATACGCTGCGATTGGTCGTCGACGGTTGTGCGGAGATCGTAGTTCATACGCAGACGCGGACTGGCTTGAGCCTGCTGCAGCAACTCGTCCATAAATGCGTTGTCGATTAGCATGATGTGTCTATTATTAAAATATGGAATCCTGGGTTGTATGCGTTAGCATGCATATCAAAGGGCCATGCTGTAGATTGTATTTGAGTGGATTACGGATTATTTGACGAGAATCTTCTTTCCGTTCTGAATGAAGATAGTGCCACGCTTGGGGGCTTTGGTTAGTCGGCGACCAGCTACATCGTACATGTCCCGTTTCTTTGTCAAGTCGCTGCTAATTAGGGATTCAACTGCATCGGGAGCCTCGGCTTGTATGCCTATTTCGGCAGCTGATGTCCAAGCGTTGTTGTGGATTTCTGACGTGGCAACGAATTTCATATAACGTGCTTCAACCGGGTGCGAGAGTGCAACGACCTGTAAGGAGGTGGTTTCCTTGAGCTCGCCTTTTGCTACAGCCGTACCCCACGATGAACTGCTGTTGGAGAGGTATATTTCGTAGCCCTTTACCATTCCGTTTTGATTGCCGTCCTGACGTGCAAGGTATGTGATGGCTGTAACCGTGTACTGCTTGGCCATGTCTATGACGATGGTGTGCGGATGGCGTGGCTCGTTTGCTCCCCAGTCGGTGTGCCAGTAGGTGTCGAGCTTGCCGTCGATGGCGTATTTGGCATCATTGCCACCGTGCTGGCTGTCGTAGCTGATGACACGCCAGCCGCTCTTGCTGATGAAGTAGTCCAGGTTGTAGGTCATAACGGGGCCATCGATCAAACCTTCGGCTGCAGCATACACGCGGATGGTGCAAGGCTCGTTGTGCAGGATAGACGAGGTGTATTTAAGGAATTCGCCATTGTCGATGCTATAGTAGATAGTGGCTCCTGGTGTATCGGTGCTCAGCTTTATGCGGCCGTTTGTCTGGCGTTCACAGTTCACGACCTGACAAACAGGCATGCTGATTCGTGCTGTCTCGGCCGCTTTGATTTCGGAGGTTAAAGGTCGGATGATGAAGCGGAAAGCTGTGTTCTGAGCGCGAAGTTCATACTGCTCAAGCACGTCGGGGCCGCAACTTGCATTGCCTAAGCCGCGTGTGGCAGCATCCAAACAGACCACAGTGGGTGCGCATGTCTTGAACTGATAGGTGTGACGGGAGCGGTTACCTCGGTCGGTGTAATTGTCCTCAGGTCTGAAGTGTACGGCTGAGGCTGCCATCTGGTCTGGGGCGATGAAGAGGAGGCCGGTGCCCTCGTCGTTGGTGAGTGCCATCCATCGAACCTCTTGTTTTGTACCATGTTCCTGTGGAAGGATATAGGCTTCGTATTGGTTGGTGACAGTGCTGTGATAGATACCAGGCAGGCAGGATTCTTTGCGGTCGCGGTAGCTATCCCATGGGCCACGTCCGAACCATGATAGCTGTTCCATAGCTGCAGGCATTTCGGTGCGGAAACCAAGTTTTGGTATTACGGCGCCTGTAGATTCAGGACGAATCATGCTATTGGCCATGATGGTGCCGTCGGCACTTACTATGAAGCTGATGCTGACGTTGAACAATGTACCGTTTTGTCCGGTGTACGTACTTGTTAGGTCAATGGTTGCGGTCTTGTTGTCAGATGCAGGCGTAACTTTTGACCCTGTACCCTTGACGGAGAGTTTACGCAAACCCATATTGTCCCAACTGGCAGTCTGACGACCATCGTTGTCGGTGGGCAGACGGAAGGCATTGAGGAGCAGCGGCTTCGAGAGTAATGTTGTGCCGTCGAAGGTGTAGCTGTTGAGCGTGCCTCGTGTCTTGCTGAACACGGCAGTGAAGCGAGCACCAGTGACGGTAATTGAAGCAGAGCTCTCTTCGATAGTTAAGTCAGCCACCTTTGAGAGTTGCGAAATGTCGTACATAGGTTTCTCGGCCGCATGAACGGGTAGTTTCTCTTCGGCTACGATATAACCGGCTTCAGCCCAATCTGTTGTCTGCCTGAGCTTAGCTGTAAAGTGAATGAACGCTTCTTGGTCAGGTGATAATTGAGAAACGATGGGTGAGATCTGAGCGTCAAGGTTTAAGGTCTTACTGTTGCCTGCAGATACTTCATTATCTATAGTGCCGGATGAGAGCATATTGCCTTCTTCGTCCTCAATGGTGTAGCTTACATCATAGACAGTGCTCGGTAAGAAGGCCATCTTGTTTTTGTAGAGGAATGAGGTAGTCTTGCCGTTAATAGCGTTGAACTCAAGTGGTTGGTAAATTTTCTTGGTATTGTACGTCTTGGAGGTGTAGCTCCAGTCGGGGCGCACGAGGCCGTTAATGCAGAAGTTACCATCGTTAGGGTTGTCGCCGAAATCGCCGCCATAAGCCCAATATTCAGTGCCTGAACTGCTGCTGGTGAGTAATCCCTGATCCTTGAAGTCCCAGATGAATTCACCTGTGAGACATGCATATTTCTCGTAAAGGTCGAACATGTCCCTGACGTTGCCCATGGAGTTACCCATGGAGTGGCTGTTTTCACATTGGATGTGTGGACGTTTGCCTTCTTTGCCACGGCTTTCGATGGAGCCATAGCTGCCATACATTGAGCTTGAAACATCGGCATAGTTGCTGTTGCCTTCATAGTGGGTGAGGCGTGTGGTATCGAGTGCCTTGATGGCAGGACCTACGTATTTGAAATTCTCGCCGCCACCGCATTCATTGCCGAATGACCACATGAATATGCAAACGTGGTTGCGAAGCCAACGAACCTGATTAGTTGAGCGCTCAATCATAGCTGGCCGGAACAACTCCTCGGATGATAGTTGCTGATAGGCATGGCATTCAACGTCAGCCTCGGCTAGCACGTAGAGGCCATAACGGTCGCAGAGATCGTAGAAGAATGGATCGTTGGGATAGTGGGAAGTGCGTACGGCGTTGATGTTCAAGCGCTTCATGGTGCGCACGTCCTCTTCCATCTCCTCGCGGGTGATGGCTCGTCCATTGATAGGACTGAAATCGTGGCGATTGACGCCGTGGAACACCATTCGCTTGCCATTGATGAGCAGGGCGCCATCGCTGCTGCGAATGCCCACTTCGCGGAAACCAACCTTGCTGCCACGAATGTCTATGGCATTGCCCGAAGCGTCCTTAAGAACTACAACGAGGTCATAAAGATTAGGCTCCTCTGCACTCCACTTGCGCGGATTAGTAACGTCCATGCGTAGACTCATTTCAGAAGCTGCAGGTGCTGTGGTTGAGGCAACGACAGAGCCGTTGTCCATAATCTTAACCTCAACATTTCCACCTGTGAGAGCTTCTATGCCGTTGATATTTACCTTGACATTGGCAGTAGCGTTGGTATATGAATTGTCGAGGTCGGTGGTGAAGAAATAGTCGCGGATCTGAGTCTTCGGGGCAGACCAAAGGAAGCAATGACGATGGATGCCCGTGAGTCGCCAATAATCCTGACATTCGAGGAAAGAACCGCTTGTGAAACGATATACTTGCAAAGCGATGACATTGTCACCACTGACGAGGTAGTCGGTGATGCGGAACTCGGACGGGAGGTAGGAATCCTCACTATAGCCGATGCGGTGGCCGTTAATCCATAGATAATATCCGTGGCCTACGCTATTGAAACGAACATAAATTTCGCGACCTTCCCATGAACTGGGAAGCGTAAAATGACGACGATAAGTGCCTACTGGATTAGGCATGCTGCTGTTGTACGTTAACCACCCAGGACGGTCGGCCATTACGCTGTAGGTCTGGTGGTTGAACGAGAAAGGATATTGCACGTTGCAGTATAGAGGCTTGTCCCAAGCTTTACCGTGGTGCAGTCCCCATACCTGCCAGCTTGAAGGCACGTCAATGTCAGTCCAACCCGAATCGTTGAAAGAGGTGGCGCATTGGGCGGCAGTCGCTTTGGAGGGTATATTTACCCAGTTGAACTTCCATGTACCATCCAGCGAGAGGTAGTAAGAAGATTTGCTCATATCGTTGGCAGCCACATCGCTTTCGCTATTCATTGGAATGGCCACGGTGTGAGCTGTCTCACGGTTGACGCTGCTGATGGACGGATCATCCCATTCTTTACCAGTCTGGGCGCTCGCGCCAATAAAGAAATGGAGAATGAGGAATAAATATATGAAACGTTTCATGTGGACTTGAAATATAATCGATAATTACAGCCCCTTGAAGAGGCTGCTCTTCACGTAGATGCGATATTGCTTGATGCTCTCGGGAGCTCCGGCTTCGACGCGCGGCAGGTACTGGAAGCCGGTGAAGGTCTGATCCTGACCGAGGTCGATGACGAGGTGGTGGGGGTACTTGACGCCGCGGTTGGTGGACCAGTAGGTGGATTCCTGCAGGTCGAAGATCTTGTCGGCGGTCTTGTTGCCGGATTCGATGTCCTCGTCGTCGCAGTAGGCCACTTGCCAAGGTTCGCGGCTGAGGCGTGTGCCGTCGGCACCGAGCATATACCACTCGGCGATGCAGCAGTATTCGCGGTTCATGTGGCTGTTGAGGGCTTCGATGCAGACGTAGCGGCCGCTGACAGGCTTGTCGAATTTCACCTCCTGCCAACCATTGCCGGCAGCGAACTCTCCCTCCTTGACGGGTTTCTCGCCGCTGAGGTCTATCTTTTGACCTTCGAGGCGATGGGTCTGCGGACGGTCGAGGTTGAGTTTGTCGATGATGGGCTTCTGCAGACCTTCGATGGTCTTCTCGCCGCGCGGGCCCATTACGTCGAGCACGATGACCTCATTCTTGCCCTTCTTCAGCCAGCAACCTGGCACGTAGAGCGTCTGCTGCGGACCGATGTACCAGTGGCGACCGATGGCGTGACCGTTGACATAGACCTGTCCCTTGCCCCAGTTCTCAAGGTTCAGGAAGGTGTCGCCAGTCTTCTTCAGGTTGAAGTAGCCGCGATAGTAGCCGCGTGTGCCTAACGCCTTGGTTTCCTTGGCGAAACCTTCATGATACTCGTCCACCCGCTTGCCAGAAGCTCCTTCCAGAGCTCTGACGGCCCATTTGTAATCATCGTCGATGCACCACTTCTCCCAGCCCTTCAGCGTGTAGCTGACATCGTGTCCATCGACTGTTGCCTTCATCTTCACCTCGCCTACGATGCCCTTGAAGTCCTTGATGGCACGTCCGAAGTTGATGCGTCCCATACCCTCGACGAGGATGAGCAGCTGGTCGCCCTTCTTCGTGGCGGGGAGAATCAGAGAGTTTTCGTGCTTCACGCGGTCTATTTTGCCGATGAACTTATCATTCACAAAGACCTGAGCGTAGTCGTGCGATTCAAAGCTGAGGACGCTCTGTCCTGTCACTTCGGGCAAGCCGACGCTGTAGAGCATCGAGCCCCAGCCAAGACCGTTATACTCGAATGTAAGGTCGTTCTGGTCGGCACTGGTTTCGAGTCCGCCACAGCCATAAACTATCGGCGCAAACTCCTTGAGTTCAAACTTCGGCACAGCGATGGTGGGATATTCCTTCGGCACAGCAGGCAGTTTCTTGGGAGCGCCCCATTTGCCTGTAGCGGGGTCGAAGTCGCCGCTGTACTTCTCCATCGCCTTGCGCAGTTTCCAGAACTTGTCTGTGGTCTGACCTGCCTCGTTGATGGGCGCGTCGTAGTCGTAGGAGGTCACGTCGGGAGCGAAGCCTGGGCTGTTGGCACCTGCCCAGTGGCCCCAGTTGGTGCCTCCGTGGGTCATGTAGAGCGAGAAGCTGATGCCGCGGTCCAGCATCTGCGAGATGCCATCGACCATCGCCTCGGCGCCGCGTGTCTCGTGGCGACCGCCCCACTTGTCGAACCATCCGCTCCAGAACTCGGAACACATCTTAGGACTGTTGGGGCGCAGCTCGCCTAACTTCTTGAATTCGTTGTCGATATTGGCGCCCGTTCCGAAGTTCATCGTCCAAGTGAGGTCATCGAGACCGTTCTTGGTGAAGTTGGAACTCCAGTCGCATTGGAAGAGTTCCACCTTGTCAAAACCGCTCTTGCGGATGATGTCGCGTACGGCACTGATGTAAGGCTTGTCCTCGCCGTAGGAGCCGTACTCATTCTCCACCTGTACCATGATGATGGGACCGCCCTTCTCGATGGTCAGGTCGCCGAGCTGCTCGCCGACTTTCTTCTCAAAGATCTCAAGGCGCTCCATGAAATAAGGATCCTGCTCGCGCAGACGAATATCCTTCTTCTTCAGCAGCCACCAGGGAAGACCACCCATCTCCCATTCAGCGCAGACATAGGGACCGGGACGCACGATGACCCACATGCCGTTCTTCTGCGCCAACTGCACGAAAGCGCGGATGTCGTTGTTGCCTGTGAAGTCAAACACACCTTCTTGTTGTTCGTGTGAGTTCCAGAAAATATAGATACACAGTGTGTTCATGCCCAAAGCCTTGCACATCTGTATGCGTTGTTCCCAGTACTCACGTGGGATACGAGGATAGTGCACCTCGGCAGCTTTCACCACAAATGGTTTGTTGTTCAATAAGAATGTATTCTCGCCAACTTTAAAAGAGCCGGATTTCGTGGATGCGTTAGCGGGCGTTGAGAACAGGCATAAAGCCATCAGAGAGAGTAAAAAAGCAAGTTTTTTCATGATTTATTGAGTAAAGAATTTAAATTTTCGCCACAAAGATATAAAAAAGATTGGAGATTAGAGTTTAGAGATTAAACTTTTTACTAAATTTGCAGCGCAATTAACACATTTAATAATAATATAATGTACAGAACACACACTTGTGGCGAACTTAGACTCGCTAATGCAGGCCAGACGGTGACACTGGCCGGTTGGGTGCAACGCACCCGCAAAATGGGCGGTATGACCTTCGTGGACGTACGCGACCGTTATGGTATCACACAAATTGTTTTCGAAGAAGGGACGTCTCTCTTTGACCAAGCTAATCGCTTGGGTCGTGAATATGTCATACAAGTGACAGGCGTTGTGAACGAACGCTCCAATAAGAACCAGAACTTGCCGACCGGTGATATTGAAATCATCGCATCGGAGTTGTGCGTGCTGAACGAGAGTGTAACGCCTCCCTTTACTATAGAAGACCAGAGCGACGGTGGTGATGATCTTCGTATGAAATACCGCTATCTGGACTTGCGCCGTACACCTGTGCGCCGTAACCTGGAATTGCGTCACAAGATGACTATGGAGGTACGTCGTTACCTCGATAGTCTCGGTTTCTTAGAGATTGAGACGCCGATGCTTATCGGTTCAACACCTGAAGGTGCACGTGACTTTGTCGTGCCTTCACGTATGAACCCGGGACAGTTCTACGCCCTGCCTCAGAGCCCTCAGACGCTGAAGCAGTTGTTGATGGTATCGGGTATGGACCGCTACTTCCAGATTGTTAAGTGTTTCCGTGATGAAGATCTGCGCGCCGACCGCCAGCCAGAGTTCACACAGATAGACTGTGAGATGAGCTTTGTCACACAGGAAGATATCCTCCAGACCTTCGAGGGCATGGCTAAGCACTTGTTCCGTGAGCTGCGCGGCATCGAGCTTGAGGGTGCTTTCCCCCGCATGACCTGGGCTGATGCTATGAAGTACTACGGCTCTGATAAGCCGGACACACGCTTCGAGATGAAGTTTGTAGAATTGAAGGACATCTTCGCCAAGGCTCCCGGTTTCTCTGTTTTCGATGATGCCAAATATATCGGTGGTATCTGTGCTACAGGCCAGGCCGTTTACACCCGGAAGCAGATTGATCAGCTCACCGATTTTGTCAAGCGCCCGCAGATTGGTGCTAAAGGTCTCGTCTATGCCCGTGTCAACGAGGACGGCAGTGTGAAGTCGAGCGTCGATAAGTTCTATGGTGAGGATATTCTCAACGAATTGAAAGCAGCTATGAACGCTCAGCCGGGTGACCTCATCCTCATTCTGAGCGGCGATGACGCCATGAAGACGCGTAAACAACTTTGCGAACTGCGCTTGGAAATGGGCGCTCGCATGGGACTGCGCGATAAGAATAAGTTCTCACTCCTCTGGGTAATCGACTTCCCGATGTTTGAGTGGAGTGAGGAGGAGGGCCGTCTGATGGCAACCCACCATCCTTTCACACACCCGAAGGATGAGGATATTCCTCTTCTTGACACCGATCCCGCTGCCGTGCGTGCCGATGCCTACGATATGGTTTGCAATGGCGTTGAAGTAGGCGGTGGCTCAATCCGTATCCACGACCCAGAGCTTCAGGACAAGATGTTCCACATCCTTGGCTTCACTGAAGAACGTGCCCAAGAGCAGTTCGGATTCCTCATGAATGCCTTCAAGTACGGTGCACCGCCTCATGGAGGTTTGGCTTACGGCCTTGATCGTTGGGTAAGTCTCTTCGCCGGTCTCGACAGCATTCGCGACTGCATTGCCTTCCCGAAGAACAATTCCGGTCGTGATGTCATGCTTGACGCTCCAGCCCGTCTTGATCAAAAGCAGCTCGATGAGCTTTATCTCAAAATTGATATACCACAGGAATAGACTAACTTATGCGTAAGTTACTTTTCTTGCTCATCGTTGCAATGACTGCGGTGGGCTGTACAGAAAGCTTCGAGGATCGTTGCCGTCGCGAAGCTAAGGAATACAGCGAACGTGAGTGCCCTCGTATGGTCGACACTTTCATCCGTATGGACAGTATGGCTTTCGAGAGCGAGCCTGCAGGGCTAATCTATTACTACACAGTCATCGGTGATCTCGACAACGATACTCTGCTGACACCCGATGTCGTTGAAGACTTCCGCGCGCGCCTTCTTGAGAGCATTCGTAACGATATCAATATGAAACGTTACAAGGACAAAGGTTTTAACTTTACCTATCGTTATAATTCAGGTTCAACAGGCAAGCCATTCGTAGAAGCTACTTTCGGTCCTGATGACTATAAGTAACTTCAAACGTTAAGCGAGCATACCAACAACCGACAATTAATCTGAAAATAAAATGAAACGACTCTTCCTCCTTGCACTTCTGACCATTGTCGTGTCTCTGGCCTCTGAGGCTAAGAATACGAAACAGACGTTGGCTCAAGTGACCGAGGCCATGAGCCTCACAGCAGATGTGGATTTACACATCACAGGAACGACACCTTTCTCCGAAGGTGCTAGCATTGATATCGTCAACACCGACCATGCTGTTGTTATCTTCGATGCTCTAAGACCTTCCAAAGCGAAGGCATTCCTGAAGTTTATTACCATCAACGGCGAGGCTGCGCAGGATAGTAAGAACTGCCAGCTGAAACTTTATGATCGTGGTGCTATCTTGTTGCCATACGGTGGCACAACTTTCCGACCACTCACGGTTTTCGACCAACCAAACTTTGATGGCGAGAGCGAAAGTAAGGCTTTTACCGAAGGCCACAGTGGCGGTTTCATGAAGACTGTTCCAGTGGCTTGGAACAACCGCATACAGAGTTTCCGCCTCAAGCGAGGATATATGGTAACGTTCGCCTTGAAGAAAGCTGGCTATGGCTACAGCCGTTGCTTTATCGCCAATGATGCCGACTTAGAGGTGAATTTGCCGACGCTTATGGCTGGCCGTATCTCTTCGTATCGTATCTTCAAATGGTACGACACGAGCAAGGTAGGTGTGGCGGACTGGCTTGATGCCGGACCATTGGCCACGCTTAACGCTCAGACTTCGTTCACATGGGGCCCTGGCAAAAGTATGCTTCCCGATGTTGAGGTTGTGCCTCACCGTATAGATGAGAGCTGGCCAACACCCGCTGAATGTGGGCAGGCGACCTATTCGCCACACCTTAAAACAAACAACGAACCGCGCAATGAAGCCGACCATGGAACATGGACCATGGAGCAGATTCTTGCTAACTGGCAGGATTTGATGCGTACAGGTATGCGTTTGTGCACACCTTCTTCATGGGACGGCAGCGATTACTGGAATGCTACGGGTTTCCTTGCTGATTTTCTCAATGAGATAGATGCCCGTGGATGGCGCTGCGATATCATCGACCTTCATGGTTACTGGAACGAGGGGTCGTTTACCCAAAATGTAAACAACTGGGCACAGAAGTTCAAGCGCCCCGTGTGGATAACCGAATGGGTTTGGGGCTCATCATGGGGCAATAACGGCATTTTCGGCGAAGCCTCCAGCCGCGACAATCCGACTGCAGCTGACCTTCAGTTGAACAAGACTGTAGTAGCACGGATTCTTGACAACTTGAATGGTAATAATGCTTGCGAACGTTATTTCTACTGGAATGGTGAAGCCAACTGCTCCAAGATAATGCGCAATGGTCAGCTCACACCGGCCGGAGAATACTTTGCAACCATGAAGACCAGCGGACCTGGCTACACCGGCTATGGCAACTACATACCCAAGGCTCCGCCAATGCAAGCTATTAGTGACCTTACAGCCACCTTTACAGCAAAGAACATGACTTGTTTACTGGAATGGACCAATAAGAATGGCGATCTTTCCACGACTATATCCTTACAACGTCGCATTGGCAGTGAGGCTTGGGAAACTATACAGCAGTGGACAGGAGCCGAAATAGAGGATAAGACGTCCATGAGTTATAAGGATGTCATCGATAGGCCTGGTTCTTACACTTATCGCATCGTAGAAATTTCATACAACAATGCCTCTGTGACATCTAATCTCGCCTATAACAACATAGCATCAGCCGAGGGAACTGAGGATTTGCAATATGGCAGTGTTTCAGCTTTGGTAGGCGACGAGAACTATGTTTATTTTGGTTATCCTTTCGATGAGGCTAGTGAACCCATTGTAGTATTCGGCTCGCCAACATATAAAAACAGTACAGTAGGTATTGTAGACAACCTTATGGCAGTCAATGAGGTGGGTAATAGCTTTACATACTTCCGTCATCGTTTCAACAAATGGGCAAGTGATGAGGCAACAGCGACAACAAAGAAGGATGAGGCTTCATTTATCGCTGCAGCGCCCGCTCATGGTAAGGTTGGCAAACTGGCTTATGAAGCTGCATATTTCGATAACTCCACTACTGATGTCGAAGACGACTATGTTGGTTTCGAGCCTACAGAAATTCGATTTAAAGAACCTTTTGCCACAGTCCCTATAGTTATGGTTCAGCCCGTGAAATCATCGGCTACTGCCAGTCCTATTATGTGGCGTGTGTGGGATGTAACGACAGAAGGGTTCAAGGTGCAGCTGATGCTTGAATCTAATATCACAAAGGGGAAGGTCCCTTGCCGTTTGGGCTATTTCGCCATAGAGAAAGGCCAGGGCACAGATGGAGTAGCAACGTTGTACACTGTAGGCGACACAACGCTTACCTTCAAGACCGCACAGCAATCTATCATCTATCCGCGCGAATTAGATGAGCCGCATCTCATGGCCCAGCTTCAGAGTTTCGACTATGATGCCGCTGCTATTTTACGCATTGGCACACCTTCAACACCCAGTGTCAATGGTGCTGTGCGTATGCAGGTAGACAAGAGCAATACGTCTATGGTGCTCTCTTCGTCGCGTTCAGCAACCGAAAAGGTTGGTTACATTGTAATCAGCAAGGCATCAGAAGAGGATATTGAAAGAGACAAAGAGGAACCCGATGCAGTACGTGATGTAAGGACGGCGTCAACTCCATCCGATGTGTACGATATATCTGGTCGCCGCACTGATATCCTGCAGCGCGGAGTGTACATCATCAACGGTCGTAAGTTGCTTGTAAAATAATCTTCAATTTACAAATCGTTTCCTGTATAGAGCTGGTAGTATTTGCCTCGGCAAGCTATCAGCTCTTCATGTGTTCCGTGTTCTATGATGCGTCCATGCTCGAGAACTATGATTTGGTCTGCACCGCGCACGGTTGAGAGGCGATGGGCTATTACGAATGTTGTGCGTCCTTGCATGAGGCGGTCCATGCCTTGTTGAACATAAATTTCAGTTCTGGTGTCGATATTTGCCGTAGCCTCGTCAAGTATCAGGACTGGGGGATTGGCCACGGCAGCGCGTGCAATGGCTATCAGCTGGCGTTCGCCAGCACTGAGATTGCCACCATCGCCAGTGAGAATTGTTTCATAACCATTTGCCAAACGGCGAATCAAGTCGTCAGCACCTACCAACTGGGCAGCTTCACGGCACTCTTCGTCGGAGGCTGTTAGGCGCCCGTAGCGTATGTTGTCAAGCACGGAGCCGGTAAAGAGATGAGTGTCCTGCAGCACCATGCCGAGGGAACGCCGCAGGCTCGGCTTCTGAATGTCTTTCACGGGAATGCCGTCGAAGAGTATTTCGCCGTGCTGAATCTCATAGAAACGGTTGATAAGGTTTATTATTGTCGTCTTGCCGGCTCCTGTGCCGCCAACGAAAGCTATCTTTTGTCCAGGTGATGTGTTAATGTTGATGTCGAAAAGGATCTGTTTTTCAGCTGTGTAGCCAAAGTCTACGTGACGGAAGTCTACATCGCCAAGCACGGGTGTGTCTGCACCTTCTTTTTCCCATGTGCGGGCTTCTTCGTTCAGTGTTACCTTTCCCTCGTCGATCTCGCTTTGTGCATCCATCAGGGCGAATATGCGGTCGGCACCAACAGAAGCGTTTAATACGCTGTTTATCTGCTGTGATACGTGGCTAATAGGTTGGGTAAAGTTCTTGTTTAGTGTGAGGAAACTTACCAAAGTGCCGAGAGAAAGAGAGCAATGAACGGAGAAAAGTGAGAAGTCGGGGTTCAATGCTATGCTTGCTCCCACTACAGCTATGAGCACGTAGCCAAGGTTTCCGAGGTTTCCGTTGATAGGCATCACAATGTTAGCTATACGGTTGGCCGAACTGGCACTATAGCGCAGTTGCTCGTTAATGGCCTCGAAGTCGCGTATAGCCTCGTCCTCATGGCAAAACACTTTTACTACTTTCTGTCCAGTCATCATCTCTTCGATGAATCCGTTGACTCGCGCCAGACTCTCTTGCTGCTGACGGAAATGTCCGCGCGATATTGTGCCGAGTTTCGTGGTTGCGTACATCATCACTATTGCCAGAAAGATACTCACGAGAGTCAAGGGTACGCTTAATACAACCATTGAAGTGAAAGTGACGGTGATGGTAATCAACGAGTTGAATACTTGAGTGAGGGAACTGCTGATAGCTTGCCTCAGTGAGTCGACATCGTTGGTATACACGGACATTGTGTCGCCGTGTGAGTGTGTGTCGAAATAGTTGAGCGGCAGGGTCTGCATGTGTGTGAACAGTTCACGGCGCAGGCGCAACTGCGTTCCTTGGCTGACATAGATCATCAGGCGGTTGTATGCGTATGAGCATACGACACCGAGTGCGAGCACGAGCCCAAGACGGAACAGAGCCTGAGCCAGCGATGCGTATTCTGGATTGGACGCCTGCGTGAGAGGAAGGATGTAGTCATCGATGAGCGTACGGGTAAATAGGGTAGAAGCCAGCGAAGTAAAACTGGTCACCACGATGCAAGCCAGGACCACGAGGATATAGCCCTTGTAGTTCTTCAGCACGTATCGCAGTAATCGCATCAATGTGCCCCATTGCTCCTTGGTCGGTTTCTGTAGACCATGGTTGCGCGGTCCACGCGGTCCGTCGAATGATAGTTGTCTCATGCAGCCCCTCCTTTCTCGTCAAAATCTCCTGTGCCAGATGTCTGGATATCGTAAATCTCGCGGTAGACATCGTTGGTTTCAAGAAGGCGTTCGTGTGTGTCGAAACCTGTGAGTTGTCCGTTTTCAAGCACGAGGATGCGGTCGCAGTCGCGTACGCTGAGTATGCGTTGACCTATTATTAGCTTGGTTGTGCCTGGTAATGCGCTCTTGAGTCCTTGACGTATGGCGGCGTCTGTGGCGGTGTCGCAGGCCGATGTGCTGTCGTCAAGGATAAGTATCTTAGGCTGTTTGAGCAGTGCACGCGCTATGCATAAACGTTGTTTCTGTCCACCTGAGAGATTCGTTCCGCCTTGTTCTACGCGTGAGTTATAGCCATCAGGCATCTGCATGATGAACTCATCGGCAGCAGCAATGCGGCATGCTTCACGGCACTCTTCTTCAGTGGCTTCGGCACGTCCCCAGCGAAGGTTCTCAAGTATGGTGCCTGAGAACAGCGTATTTTGTTGCAGAACTACGGCCACGGTAGATCGAAGGGCATCTATGTCGTACTCTCGAACATCGTGCCCGCCAACGATGACGCTGCCCGAGGTGACATCGTAAAGACGGTTAATGAGGCTTACGAGCGAGCTTTTACCGCTGCCCGTTCCGCCCAGAACGCCAATCGTCTCGCCCGAGCGGATGGCGAAGTTTATATTGAAAAGTGCTGAACGTTTATGTTTGGGCGGGGCAGGGGAGAGGAGCGTTGCCATGGCTGCTTTATTCCTGGCTTTCTTCTCGGCTTGTTCGGGTGATAGGGCTTGCGGGGGAGCTGTGTAGTCAAAACGAACGTTTTGGAATTCAATGCTGCCGTCGTGTACCTCAGTTACAGGTTCGTCGGGGTTTGTGATGCTGGCCTTGGCTTCAATCACTTCAGCCACACGCTCGGCCGAAGCCGCACTTTGTGTGAGCATGACAAAGATCATCGAAAGCATCATCAGCGACTGTAGGATAGACATCACATAGGTGAACAGTGACGTCAGTTCGCCAGTGGTAAGTGTGCCGCCAACTATGAAGTGAGCGCCGTACCATGAGAGGGCGATGATGCAGCCATAGACCACCATGTTCATAATAGGGTGGTTCAGCGCCATAAGGCTCTCCGCGCGTACATATAAGTTATATAGGCGCTCGGCCGCACGCGAGAACTTGCTGGTCTCGTGGCCTTCGCGAACAAAGGCTTTTACCACGCGAATGGCAGCCACGTTTTCCTGAACACTCTCGTTGAGGGCGTCATATTGCTTGAACACCTGCTTGAAAAGACGGGCCACGCGGCTTATAATCTGGTACAAAGAAGTGGATAGGATTATCATGGCCAATATGAAAATAATGCTCAAGCGGGCATCAATCACCAGGCACATGAATATAGAAAGGATTAGGCGAAACGGGGCGCGAACGCTCACGCGCAGAATCTGACCATAGGCGTTTTGCAGGCTCGTCACGTCTGAAGTCATGCGTGTGACAAGGCCCGAAGTGGAGAAACGGTCTATGTCGGCAAACGAAAACGTTTGGATATTGCGATACATCGCACGGCGGAGGTTGGCTGCAAAGCCTGTTGAGGCCAGAGCCGAACTGCGCCCGGCCAGTATGCCGAAGGCCAACGAGAGGAATGCCATAAGCAACATAAGTGCTCCATAGCGATATACCTCTTGGATGTTGCCTGCCATCAGACCTTTGTCGATGAGTGAGGCGGTGATATATGGAATGAGCACGTCAAGCACTACTTCGGTGGCCGTCCACACAGGAGTAAGCACCGAAGCCCATTTGTACCGGCCCACTTGGTGAAGTAATGTTGAAATCACAATAGTTCGTGTTTTATGCTCTGCCTGTAGACAATAAATAATAAGTATATGTTTACAATCCAATTAGGCCGTTATAATTGCCCGATTAGGCTGTATTTATAGCCCTGTAAGACTATGCTCGTTTTTCCACATCCTTGAGACGAAACAAATCTGTTCTGTTCGGAGTGTGACACAAGACTCGGTCAAAATGCAAAAGGGCCAAGTATTTTTCTCGAAATCCCTGACCCTTTTGCATTGATGTTAGGCATCGTGCTGCCGTAGACCCATGCGAGCCTCTACGACGTTGACTACGTAGTCTCCCAGTTTCTCGCATTCGTTGACGAGGTCCATATATATTGTACCTACGGCGTATGTGTACTCGTGGTTGTTTACGTCGATGATGTTTTGCTGCTTGAGCTGGCTGCGGTAGTTGTTGATCTCATTCTCAATGTTGAACGTGCGGTTGACATCGTAAGTATCTTTACGGCCTGTCATCAGTCGGTTCATGAGAGTCAGAGAATCATTGGTCAGCTCCATCATCTGATAGATATGCTCATACTGCTTCTCGTTGAAGTGATCTTCCTTGCCCTGATACTTACGGCTTATGGTGCGCGCCATATTGAAGCAGGCATCACCTATGCTCTCAAGTTCGGATATCTCACGCAGCATAGCACGGATCTTGGCTTTTGTCTCATCGGAGAGGTGAGCGTCGCTGACCTGATCGAGGTAGTTGGCAATCTCAAGTTCCATACTGTCGGAGATACTTTCGTACTTCTCAATGCGTGTGAAGAGCTTATTGAACTCGGTGTCATTGTTCTTGTTCTTGGCAGAGGTTGAAGAGGAAAGCGTCAGTAATTCACGGACCATGCCGAACATACGTTGCATTCGTTCTGAGAAAGCCTGTATCTCCTTTTGGGCTTCTAGCACCGACAACTCCGGAGTCTTCATGATTCCAGTGGTGATGAAATGCAAGCGGAAGTCCTCTTCTTCATCAACCTTCTTGGGCTTGATTACCCAGCATACAAACTTCTCAATCTGAGGAATAAACCAGATAAGGATAAATGTATTGGCTACATTGAAACAAGTGTGGAAGGCTGCAAGCACGAAGTTTAGTTTGGCAGCATTGGCAAGATACACACTGGTTTCAACGGCATCCTTCTGCATTGCCACATCATAACCGACAAGGCCGCAGACCGCATCAATGAACGGACGGAACACAAACAGAATCCATATGACGCCGAACACGTTGAAAAACATATGTGCCAAGGCGGCGCGACGCGCTTGTGTGTTGGCCGATAAGGCAGCGAGGTTGGAGGTGATGGTGGTGCCAATGTTCTCGCCCATCACGAGGGCAATGCCCTGATAAATAGGCAGTGCACCGCTCGAGCACAGGATCATCGTGATGGCCATCACGGCAGCCGACGACTGAACGCAGAACGTTAGTATGCCGCCCAGCAGCAGGAATATGAGTGTAGTTAGGAATGAGTCTGGGTTGAAAGAGGCGAAGAAATCCAGAAGTGCCTGATTCTCGCCTAAATGCATCTCAGCGCCAGTCATCCTCAGTGTGCCCAAACCCAATAGCAGGAACGATAAACCGAAGAGGAAGTCACCGATATAGCGATACTTTTTCAGGTAGATAAGCACTATGGCCAGCAAGAACGCGGGATAAATGGCATTGGTGATGTCGAATGCCATACCGGCCGACATAATCCATGCCGTAAGTGTAGTACCGATGTTGGCACCCATAATCACCGAAATGGCTTGGGCCAGAGTCAGCAATCCTGCGTTGACAAAGGACACTGTCATTACGGTCGTGGCGGTCGAAGACTGGACAGAGGCCGTCACAACCATACCTGTCAACATTCCCGTGAAGCGGTTAGTGGTCATTGCGCCCAGGACATGACGAAGCTGAGGACCCGCCAGTTTCTGCAATGCTTCGCTCATGGCCTTCATACCATACATGAGCAATGCCAACGAGCCTAAGAGCTTGAAAATAATCATTAAGGACATACGTCAGAAAAGAGATTGATGTTGATACTATATTTCTCTGCAAATATACGGGATTTTGACCTTTGACGAAAGAAAATGAGCAAAAAAATATTTCCCAAAAGGTTTAATCATAACATTTTTGTAAATAAATTGTAAATCATAAAACATAAATCATAAATTATTCTTACCTTTGCACGAAATATCAGAGATTTATATGGCAAGCATTAATAAAGTAATACTTCTGGGCAACGTAGGCAAGGAACCCGAAGTGAGATACGTGGATCAAGGAGTGTGTGTGGCACAGGTTCGGCTGGCCACCAGCGAGAGAGCTTATCGTCTGCAGGACGGCACCGAAGTGCCGGAACGCACGGAATGGCACAATATTATACTTTGGCGTAAGCAAGCTGAAATAGTGGAAAAATACGTCCACAAAGGCGACCAAATATATATCGAAGGCAAAATACAAAGCCGTTCTTACGAAGACAAGCAAGGGATAACGCGCTACGTAACAGAGATTTGGGCTGATGAGCTCAAGCTCTTCGGAAGCTCGCGCACGGCCGAACAGACTAATTCGTAACTCCACTTATGGACTATTATTTATCGGGCTTTGCAGCCCTTTTCGACGGAATAACTACAAATGCTCCATCCACTGGAGCTATCATAGCCCTCATCTTATCTTTTTTATTGCTAATCTGCTCGGCTTTTGTCAGCGGAAGCGAGATAGCTTTCTTTTCGCTTACACCGGCCGATATGAACGAGCTTGAGGAAGAACGGACTGCCAACGACAGGCGTATACTCGCCTTGCTGGCTGATTCTGAACGTCTGCTGGCCACAATATTGTGCTCCAACAATTTTGTTAACGTGGCCATAATCCTGCTCTTGAACTATTTTTTCCTGGGCGGCGACAATCCCGTGATTGCCTTTGGCGACAACACAGTCATGGAATTCCTGTTCATGACAGTGCTCCTGACTTTCTTGCTCCTGCTCTTCGGCGAGGTTATGCCCAAAATCACAGCTTCACAAAAGCGGCTGGCCATGGCGCGACTCTGTGCTCCTGCCTACGGAGTGCTGGTTAAACTGTGGTGGCCGGTCAGTTGGCTGCTGCTAAAGTCCGGCCGTGTTACCGACCACATCAAGTCCACTCAGCAACTATCTGTCGACGACCTTGAACAAGCCCTTGAACTTACCGACAAGAAAGAAATCGCCGATGAGCAGCAGATGCTCAAGGGTATCATACGTTTTGGTGGGGAAATGGCACGTGAGGTGATGACACCGCGCGTAGATATAGTAGACTTGGATGTACGTACACCTTTCCCTGAAGTCATAAAATGTATTGTTGAAAACAACTACTCGCGCATTCCGGTATTTGCTGGAACCGAAGATCATATTACGGGCATCCTTTACATCAAGGATCTGCTGCCTCACCTCAACAAGCCTGCTAACTTCCGTTGGCAGACACTCGTGCGGCCTGCGACCTTCGTTCCTGAAACCAAAATGATTGACGATCTCCTTCGTGATTTCCAGGCTGCCAAGGTTCATATTGCCATCGTGGTGGACGAATTTGGCGGCACAAGCGGACTTGTGACCATGGAAGACATCATTGAAGAGATTGTAGGAGAAATCAACGATGAATACGATGATGACGAACGCACCTTCACACGTCTAAACCAAAACACCTTTGTATTCGAAGCTAAAACCCTCCTTACCGATTTCCGACGGATCATGCAGTTGCCTGATGATGCTTTCGATGATGTAGCTGCCGATGCCGATACTCTTGCAGGACTTGTTTTGGAACTAAAAGGAGAGTTTCCCACCGAGCACGAACGTATTCAGCATGGCCGCTTCACATTCGAAATCATGGAGATGGACGAGCGTCGCATCGTGAAGATAAAGGTAATAGTAAAACCATTAAAAACACAGGATAATACTGACGAAAAAGGCTGAAAATACAGCAAATAAGCACTGAAAATAAATTTTTTAGCAAAAAAGTGGCCAAAGATTTCCGTAACTGCTTGAAAGTTGCTACATTTGCAACCCGAAACAGGAATAACACCTTAAACGACAAAAAATACAACTAATATTTAACCCTTATTCATTTAATTAAAATGACTAAACAAGACATTGTAAACCAGATCGCGAAACAGACTGGCATTGACAAGACCACAACACTTGCTGTTGTTGAGTCTTTCATGGAAGCCGTGAAAGACTCATTAAGCGCAAATGAGAATGTGTACCTGCGCGGATTTGGTAGTTTCATCCTCAAAAAGCGTGCACAGAAGACCGCTCGCAACATTACTCAGAACACCACGATGGTTATTCCCGAGCACAATATTCCGGCTTTCAAGCCTGCAAGGGTCTTCTTCAACGCAGTAAAATAATAAACATCACTTATAATTCAATTTAAATCTATTTAGCTATGCCAAGCGGAAAAAAGAAGAAAAGACACAAGATGTCTACTCACAAGCGTAAGAAGAGACTGAGAAAGAACAGACATAAGAGCAAGTAACCCTTGCTCTGTTTGACTCTCTGCGGCTCTCTCTCTTAGAGACTTCGTGAGTCACAACCGAGGAACAAACCGAGCCCGAATATCACAATCGGCCGATTTGTTCCTTGTTTTTAAAATCAAACCATTACTGATCCTGAGGGCAAGCCCGAGGGATAAAACCAAAAGCGTTTTTCAAAAACGTAAATCCTAATTCTCTCATGACCTGTGAAGTAATTGTTGATGTGCAACCAAAGAAGATTGCTATCGCTCTTACCGAGGATAAACGACTCGTCGAATATCAGGAAGAAGAGCAACAGGCAAGTTTCAATGTTGGCAACATCTACTATGCTCGCGTGCGAAAGCTCATGCCGGGCTTGAACGCATGCTTCGTCAACGTGGGCCATGAGCGAGACGCCTTCCTACATTATCTGGACCTCGGGCCCAACTTCAACTCTTTTGCCAAATACCTTAAGCAAGTAGGTAGCGACAAACGAAATCTCTTTCCCATCTCCAAGGCATCAATACAACCTGAGCTGCCAAAAGACGGTAGCGTGCAGAACACTCTGCAGGTGGGACAAGAGTTGTTAGTCCAAATCGTCAAGGAGCCTATATCAACCAAGGGACCACGCCTTACCTGCGAAATCACTTTCCCTGGACGTTATCTCGTGCTCGTGCCGTTCACAGACAAGGTACACGTCAGTTCTAAGATAAAATCAAGCGCAGAAAGGGCCAGACTCAAGCAACTCCTTCAGAGCATTAAACCGAAAAACTTCGGTGTAATCGTTCGTACGGTGGCTGAAGGCAAACGTGTGGCAGAGCTCGATGCTGAGCTTATGATTCTCCTGAAGCGATGGGAGGATGCCATCATGAAGGCTCAGAAAGCCAAAGACCTGCCGACGCTTTGCTTCGAAGAGACAAGCCGTACGGTAGCACTCCTCCGCGACCTCTTCAATCCTACTTACGAAAACATCTACATCAACGACGCTGATATCTATAACGAAGTTCGCGACTACGTCAAGATTATAGCGCCTGAGATGACTGAAATTGTCAAATTGTACAAGGGCAAGCTCCCCATCTTCGACAATTTCGACGTGACGAGGCAGATAAAGACCTCATTCGGCAAAACAGTGTCATACAAGCACGGTGCTTATCTCATCATAGAGCATACCGAAGCTTTGCACGTCGTGGACGTCAATAGCGGCAACCGTGCCAAGAATCCCGACGGGCAGGAAGCCAACGCACTCGAGGTGAACCTCGGAGCTGCCGACGAACTGGCACGACAACTGCGCCTGCGAGACATGGGCGGAATCATAGTCGTGGACTTCATTGACATGGCAGTGGCAGAGGACCGACAGAAACTGTATGAGCGTATGTGCGAGAACATGAAGCGCGACAGGGCCAAGCACAATATCCTGCCTCTCTCGAAGTTCGGGCTCATGCAGATAACCCGCCAACGAGTAAGGCCTGTGACAGAGGTATCTGTCGACGAGACATGCCCCACGTGTATGGGCAAGGGTACAATCAAGTCGAGTTTCCTCTTTACCGACGTTCTCGAGGAAAAGATTGACCAATTGGTCAGCAAACTCGGCATTAAAGCCTTCACTCTGCATGTACATCCTTATGTCTACGCATACATCAACCAAGGCTTTATCTCGCTCAAGCGCCGGTGGCAGATGAAATACGGATTTGGCGTCCGCATCATCCCCAACCAACGTCTCGCCTTCCTTCAGTATGAATTTATCTCGCCCGATGGCGAGGAAATAGACATGAAGAGCGAGGACGATATGAAATGATTCTGGCAAAGCCTTGCCAGACAACCTAAACAAATAAGCCGCCCGGCAGTTTATAGCTGCTGGGCGGCTTTTCTTTTTCTAGAACAAGTTGGCACCTTGTGGACGCCTTGATTACATGTGTCTCAGCATAATTACAGAACTTGAAGCCTGAAGGAACGGTTGAGTGCTTTGTTACATCAGCCTTACTTGTGCTTAGTATCCGAAACTGTGGCTCGGGAAAGTGATTAAAGGCTGCGTGAGCTGCTCATCAAATGGCGGAAGTGGATTGGCGGCATTGGAGCGTGTGGCTTTAACGCCTGAGTTGCTGGTATAGATGTCGGTGTAAATGTAATCGTACCCGTCAGCGTTTTGAATTGCTCCGTAGCTGTTTAGGGTGAATCTGCACTTGTAGGATTTCTCGTCGTAAATCGTTTTGCCGTTCACTTCTTTCTCCAAGTCCTCAAAGATAATTAACGGAAGCTTATTGGATGCGCGACCGAAGAACCCGGCGTAGGCAAGCGCATTGCCCAGGTCGCCTAAGCTGAGGATATGCCGAGCTACGTTAGGTAACCATTGCCCGAAGATGTTGTCGTTGGCATCTTCATGATAGAACGTGTAGGCTGTGCGGCTCTTGCCGCTTATGTTACCGCTTACATCGGAACCAGATGTCGTCGTTTGCTTCACTACTTTTTTCAGACCTTTGTTGACGTATTCAAAGCTGAAGTTGCTTCTCGTCGTGTTCGAGAAACTGACTCTGCCCTCATTGCCGCTTTCTGTGGAGGTGCCGGTTATTGAACTCAGTTGGTTCTTTGAATTGTAAGTAAGGTCTATGTTCTGGACCAGATTCCAGACGCCGTTGAGGCTGTTGACGACATATGTAGCGGTAATCTTGGTGATGAGATTGTTCTTGTTGACGGTCATCTCCACAGTTTCATTTCCTTCTGACGATAAGCGTATGGCATCTGCCGCCACTTCTATACCATTGCCTCTAACGTTAATTCTGTTGAGCACTCCGTCGGTGTAGAAATAGTCGAAGGCACCAACGGCTGTCAGACGATAGCCTTCAGGCAAAGCTTTACTGTCCTTGTTGTCGTCGAGCTTGCCTGCAACTACTTTTGTACTTCCTTCGGTGGTCTCAACTTCCTCTTTGTTGCAAGCCATTATGACTAATGCTGCCATGGCTAATGCCGTAGTTGCAGTGAGTATGTGATAGTGTTTCATAGTTTATCAGTTGGTTCTGTTGGCTTGGATAATCAGTTGCAAATGAATATGCTTCTGGCTTACTCACTCCACGATAAAGACTTGAAGTTTTGTGAAAGGGAGATAAAATATGTCATAGGATAGTAAGCGTCATCACATGCCGAGTGTTCTCGTCAACCTCGAAGCCTGCAGCTACGCGGCGTCCGACCACCCATACTATGGTATCGCCCGAGCATACCACCAACTGACGCTCTTTCTCGAATACCGACAGCTTCAAGTCAGTGAGCATGTCACTTAGCAGGCGGGTGCCTTCGAGACCGAAGGGTTGTATTCGGTCGCCTTCACGCACAGTGCGTATTGTCAGCGGCAACGACAGCTTCTCAAGGTCATAGCAGGCCGTTTGTTTTTCTCTCGGTATGGGAAAAGTGGCGTAGTCGATGGTTTGTCGCCGAATGAGCAGGCGCGTGCCATCAGCCGCTTCAAAGAGTCCCTCTAGCGGCACTACACGTTCCGACTGATCCTGTTTGCTTGTACGGCCAACCGTGTCCGTCTTTGCGCCTTGTTGCATCCATAACAGTCGCCCGCGGTCGCGCAGCAACCTGCCTTTGCTGCTCTGCCATTCGTGCCCCGAGTCGCCGTCAAGATGCTCGAATATGTCGCTCACCTGTTCGGCTGTAAAGCCTCGCTCGCGCAGTATTTCATATAGGATTGTCTGGGGCGCTATACATGCCCGAAGTGCCGCTATGTCAATGGCGTCAGCACGTTCTACCACAGCTCTCTGCGTTTGTACGGCGTAATCATAGAGCTTCAGGGCCTCGCTCATTCGCAAAGCTGTCTGTGATATATTGCTCGTTGCGCTGCTGTTTATGCGCTGCAGTGCTGGCACAACTTCCAGTCGCAGGGTATTGCGTTTGGCTGCTTCCGGGTCAAGGTTGGTCGAATCGGTCACCCATTCCTGTCCACGCTCCTTTAGCCATTGTTCTATATCGCTACGAGAAACGTTGAGCATTGGTCGGATGATGCCTCGTTCATTGCGCATCTGCATGCCACAAAGCCCGCGAATGCCGGTACCCCTGACGAGGTTCAGGAGTATTGTCTCGGCCTGGTCATCGCGATGATGTCCGACGCATAAGGCCGCAGCGCCCAATAGCTTCACTTGTTCGTCGAACCACTTATAGCGCAGTTCGCGTGCTGCCATTTCTATGCTTATCCCACGACGTTGGGCAAAAGCCTTTGTGCGGAAGTGTTTAACGGTGATAGGTGTGTCGTTCTGGCGACATAGACGGCGGCAGAAAGCTTCATCGGCATCACTCTCTGTTCCGCGAAGCTCGAAATTGCAGTGCAGTGCATGAACCGTGTAGCCCAACTCTTTCAGCGCCAGAAGCAAACACACGCTGTCTGCACCTCCGCTAAGAGCTACAGCCAAGGGTGCTTCAGCCGTTTGTGATGAGCTTATTCCGCAGCCTGAAAGTACTGTTTCTATGTTTTTGAGTAGTGTCATATTCATATAAATAACGTAAAAATGCTAAAAAAGTTGTGCAAAACGCTTGTTAATTCAAAATAATGCAGTACCTTTGCATCCGCAAAACAAAAAGTGACGGTGCCTTGGATGAGTGGCTTAGTCAACGGTCTGCAAAACCGTCTACAGCAGTTCGAATCTGCTAGGCACCTCTCTTTAAGCAAACATCCCCGAGCCTTAGGCTGCGGGGATGTTTTATTTTGTATGCTATTTCACCGCAACCTTGCGGCCGTTGATGATATACAAGCCTCGTGGCAGTGTATTGTCCACTCCGTTTGTATTTGCTCGTCGACCGCTTAAGTCGAAGGCCTTGGTAGCTTGAGTCTGGCCGGTTGTCACATCGGCCATCCTTTGTTGCTCAACGTTCTTTATACCGTCGGTGCCGTCATAGAGTGCAGCAACCTCGTCTGCCGTGAGAGCATAGTTGTATATTCTCACGTCGTCTATGGCTGAGTTCAGCATTGGGTCTGCCGGGAACTGGCTGCGTCCTATGTAATTGAACACTGGACGGAAGTCCGCGGGGCGCTCCGTAATGGTTGACGAAGACCCTGCCGGCTGGCCGTCGAGGTATAGCGTTATGGCATCATCTGCGAAGGTGACGGCTACGTGCATCCATTGTTTCGTGCGATGAGTGGTTGTAGCATTAATTATTTGTTCGCTTCCGCCATTCTTAATTGCCAGGCGCAGGCGGTTAGCCGACGAGGGTTTGGGCGACAGGAAACAATAGTGGTCCGTATCGTTGCCGAAGTCGAATATGCGTTGCCAGGAATCACCGCCTTGCCAGTAGACCCATGAGGCGAAAGTCATCTCGCGTGATGAGGCTATAGTAGCTGGCAGTTGAATGAAGTTTGTGGAACCATTGAGCTTTATGGCCTGGTCTGAATGCCCTTCCTGCAGTTCGAGGTCGCCGAATAAAGCAGCGTGGTTGCCGTTGACGCTGGCATCATTGAGATCGGCGTCAGCTGTCAGGTGCATCATCAGTGCATGTTCCAGCGTTGGCTGAGCTGCAACAATGTTTGAAGACTCGGAGTGGTTGAAGCTCTGATCCATTGCCAACACACGATAGCTGTACTGCTTGTCGTCGACGGCAGTGTTGTCGATGTAAGCAGTTTCTGTGATGCTATTGTTTATCACTCGCCATGTAGCACCTCCGTCCTCGGAGCGTTGTATAGTATAGCTTTGGAGGTCCTTGTCGGCAGGTGCCGTCCAAGCCAAGGCTATGCTCGAAGGTTGAGGCGTAGCGGTCAGGTCGGTTGGAGCGGCTGGAGCTTTGGCATTGTAGGCCGTATTTGCAGTCAGGAGCCGCCATTGCTGATTGGGCTCGCCGGTGAACTTGCCTTGGTTGATGTTGCGGCCGCTGGTTTTCATTTGGCTTTCTGTGCCGGGCTGCACCTGCATATAAAGTCCGCTATGCTGACTGCGAATGTAGAACCATCCGTCGCCTGCATATTCAAAGAACCACCGTTCGTTGGTGCCGAAGCTGCCGGCATATGCTATGATGTCGCCGCCGTCGTCGAGGCTCCAGTTGAGAATGTCCGGCATTATTCTCGGGGCCTGTACATTTGTGATTTTATAGTAGGCGAAGTCGCCGCCGATACGTGTATCCACAGGCTCTATGGTCCAGTGCTGAGCTTTATTGGTCCTCAACGGAGTTTGCTGCTGAAGAGTTGCTCCTGACGATGGGTTGTTGTTTTGCGTAGATACGGCGTAACCGCTCAGTCGGTTTATAATCTTGTATTGAGTAGGCTCGGTGGGCAGAGGCGGCATTATATCCTCGCCGCCCTGTATGTTCACCAACGTCTCGGCATTAGTCTGACCTTTCTGATATGCTGTGCCGCCCGGCAGAGTCATAATGTACTCGCGTGTGGGACCGTGGCCGTCGTAGAAGACGTCGTGGTCCAAAGCCACGAAACGGTAGGAGGTCTCTACGGCCTGGCGCTCAGAAGTGCCGCCGAAGCCTTGAACGCTGCCTGATGGATGACGGTAAACGGAGGCTGCCGTCCAATTGTTGCGGTGCTCGGCGTAAGCGAGACGAGTGCCGCGGCTGGCTTTCATAAACTGACTGCGCGTATGGTCGCAGGTGCCCCACCAGATGCCTTTGGTCATGCCGTACTCAGAGCCTACCATACATTCCATGGAATTATGTAGCTCATCGTCCACGCCTACTTTGCCATCGGCTTTTACGCGCTTGTAGAAAGCGGCGAAAGTGTCGAACGAACCGGCCAGTTGGTGAGTATTGCCTTCGTCAAGGTACTGCTTCGATGCGTTGTACCACTCGAGAGCGCGGTCGTTGTTGAGGGTGTTGCCTCCGCACACGGCCACACCTTCGAAGTCGGGATCTTCTTTTATAAGCTTGCTAATAGCAGTGAACTCAGCTTTCGAGCCTTGCTTCCAATCCGTATAGTCCGGCTCGTTGAAGGGGGATACGCTGCTAACCTTGAGGCCTTTCTTCTCGACATATTGCTTCGTTGCCTTAATGAGAAGGTACCAGCGGCGAGCATAGGTGTTTGCCTGAGAGGCTGACGACGACGTGTGGTAGTGGCTTATGACGCCGGCTTCCTGGTCGGAATTGAGATTTGCTGTGACAGCTCCGGCAAGTTTGGCATTATTGATGCGCTCGTCGAGCTTGGCTTTCTGCCTGGCACTGAGTTGCAAATCTTCGCCCACGGCATCCGTTGTCTGGAAACTCAGGCGTACAATGTCAATCATATCTGCGCCTGCGAAGTTTACTCCTCGCCGCATATTGCCTTGGTCAATCCAGGCCTGATCCAAGCCCCAGACGATGTCGGGCAGTTTGGTACCTGGATCTTCGATGCGATAGGGCACGATTACATGTGCCGCAGGTAAAGCCACGCTGCGCGAAGCGCCCGATGGCACCTGTGCCGAGGCTGTGATGCTCGACAGCAAAAGTGCTGTCGACAACAGTGAAAGTTTATGTTTCATAAGTCCTTGCGGTTGTCTGCGATAGATGTTTGTGCCTGCAAAGTTAGCGTAAAAACGCTAACCTACAAAAGAATAGGCAAAAAAAAGAGTGAAGAATCATGCGATTCTTCACTCTGCGATGTTCAGTGAGTCGGTTTCCACTGACGGGGGTGCCACTAAGGTGGAATCGGCTGTCTGTGAGATGTCTGTGGATAGATTGGTCTTAGGCAGCATGGCTTGCAGGAAAACACCCATGACAAACAAAGCTGCCACTGAGGCTATGTTCGACACCACGGGCAGCAGTCGCAGCCGCAGTTGCTTGCGTTTGCGCTCCTCCCACTCTTGCATCTTCTGCTTCAGGCGCGCTTGTTCGCCCAGCTCTTTGAAGATGATATGGTCTACAGCGTCAATGCGCTCCTCATCGGGGTTTAGATTTCGGTTGTCTGTCATAGCGATATCTTTAATTGTTGGAATCGTTGATGCACACGCTCGCGCAGGCGTTGCATACATTTATATTTGCTTGTCTTGAGGCCCATCTTAGTATTGTTCTCGGGACGAAGCGCGAGTATCTCGTCGAGAGAACGGTGCTCGTAATAGAACAGCGTCAGTATCTGGCGGCAGCGCTCCGTCATTGCCAGAACGGCGTCTGTTACCACGCGCTCGCGCAGTTCCGTTTCGCTGACGTCGTCGGGCTGCTTGTCGTAGCGGTTGTTGTCGAGCGTTTCGAGCACACGGTCGTTGTTAGTCAGCTGCCAGCGCTGTTGCTGTCGCACATGTTCCCAGTTCTTGCGCTTGGCCACGGCCATGAGGAACGTCATGAGTGAACTACGCATGGGGATGAGCTGGCCGTCGGCCCAGCGGCACACGCGCCCCTCGAAGACCTCGATACGCCTGGTCTCAATCTCGCGCCAGAGGTGAATCATGGCATCCTGGAAGATGTCGTGGGCATCGGCATCATCGACAAAGATGGCTGCTGCGTGCTGATTGAAGTAGCGACGGCAGTCGGTGTAGCAACGCTCCATCAGCTTTTCATCGTGCCGAAGGATGCCGTTCACCATGTCTATGTCGGTCCAGGTCTGCATTTCTGTGATTTAATGTATCAGATGTAATGAAGTAACCCTCTGTTCGTGAAAAAAGTTTTCGGTCAATATTCCGAGCGTTGATAAGAATCCTTGTCGGCCTCGGCCATCTCGCGAATGTGCCTTGAGCAAAGTTTTCGCAACTCGTTGCAGAAGAGCAGCAAAACAATACCGAAGATAGCTTCAAGCCCTGGCGACACTTCCTGCGACATGGCTATGGCGTCGAATATGCCGTGTGCAATCACAGGTGCGGCCAGTACCCATACGGCGTTGCGGCGGGGATTGTGCCCGAAGTGAACCTTGCTGTAGTAATATCCCATCAACACGGCGAAGAAGAAGTGGGCAGGCACGGACAACAGACCGCGCAAGATGGCGGTCATAGCCCAGTCCTCGCCGGCACTGAAGACGTATTGAATGTTCTCGAAGGCCGCAAAGCCCAGGCCGATGCAAACGGAGTAGACAATGCCGTCAAGATGTTCGTCGAAGTATTTATTGCGGCGAAGTAGCAGCCAAAGGAAGAAGAGTTTTGCCGTTTCCTCGGGGATGGCAGCCAGACCGAACGAGTGGACGATGGCTCCTACTGAGGAACTGTAGGTCGCAGGCACGAGTCCTGATGCCAGCAGGGGCGATGAGATGAGCAGCGAGCCAAAGGCAGAAAGCACTCCATAGACCACTCCTCGCGCCAACTGCAAAGGGGGTTCGGGATGCTCCTTGTCGCGTATCACGATGAGAATCATCAGCACTACGGCTGGCAACAAGGCAGCGACAAGTATGATATAACTGGCGTTGAGCATCTCAGAGGCTTATTAATTAAATAATGTACGCGCGCGAGGCAAAACACTAATTTAGTGCAAAGTAAGCAAATAATTCGAGTGTGTGCAAGAAAATGGCCCTAAAAAATGTATCAAACGTTAAACTTTGCATTTTCTCACGATATAATTTGCACGGCTCTTGCTATTGAATTATCTTTGCAATGTGATCTTTGAAACAGGGATGCCAAACGGGCGAATACCCTAAGGCACCGCATATGGCCGCATCAGTTAGACTGGGAGACTCATCAATTACATTTAGAAAACCGAGGAAGCTTCGCTGACCAATGGCGGGCTGCGCCCCCTCGTGGGGTAACCTCCTATTTAGGAGGCCGGCAGATTACAAAGGCAGAGGGCACTCAAATCATTTATTCTCGGAGTTCTCATCACATCGCTGATGCGGTTTTTTTGTGCCCCTTTGTCGACCGCATGTTCTGACATATAAAAAAACACGTACAGACGTGAAGGCGAATACGTCCGTACGTGTAGGCGTTTATGACCGTATGTGCAGGCTTGTATGACCGGTCGTGTTTTTGTGTGCAACCGGTCGTGTTTCCGATCCCGACATAAATTTACCTCAGCAGTTGCCTGAAAGCAGCTAATTTTTGTGCCAGCTCATCCTTGTCCAGAAGCGGCAGTTCCTGCTGAAGCCATTGCTTGAAGGCTTGCTCGGCCTTGGCAAAAGCCATGGCACGGCCGGCCTTGAGTCCGCTGGCATAAGGTGTGTGAGGCAGCAATGCCCGGTTGAAATTACCATCACTCATAGTCGTAAGTGCTTGTTTTTGTGCGCAAAGATAGTTAAAAATCAGTTTCCAAGGCATTTTTTTCCTGTTCTTTTTTCTCTTTTAGATAAAATGTATATCTTTGCGCCAAATAAGGAGTAGAAGATCATGAAACGCAACACATTCGTATTGCTCGTATTGTTGTGCCTCATGCCTTTGTCGGCTATGGGCGCAAAGAAGGTCACGTGGGTGATAGACCCAGGCCATGGCGGCCGCGACTATGGTTGCGAAGGCCGAACATCGAACGAGAAGACAATCAGTCTGGCCGTGGCCAAGGAAGTGGGTCGACTGGTGAAGAAGAACATCAACGGCGTTCGTGTGGTGTTCACTCGCGAGAAGGACACTTATCCTACGCTCTCGGAGCGCTGCCATATGGCCAATGCGCGTGGTGCCGAGCTCTTTATTTCCATACATGTGAATTCGGCTCCGAACCCTTATGTGCGCGGCACGGAGTCGTTCTATGCTACAAATGTTCCGCTTTCAGGCACGCAGGCTGGCAAGAGCGAGCTGCTTGCCCTGCTGCTGCAGCGTCAGTATCTCGCCCACGGACGCGAGATCAGTCGCGGTGTTAAGCAGCGCGAACTCTACGTGTGCGAGAATACTAATATGCCCAGCGTGCTCACTGAGATAGGCTTTATCACCAATCAGGCTGAGGAGGTTTACCTTTCGTCGAAGGCCGGACAAGCAGAATTGGCCGATGCGATTTACAAGGCTTTGGCCGAATACCGCGAGCTGACGAAGGACGGTACCGTTGACAAGAAGAAACTGCGCAACCTGCGTTATAGTCATTATGCTCCGCTTACGGAAGCGGCAAAGCAGCCTAAGCCAGTAGTGGAAGTGATTCCTACCGAGGCCGAAAAAGCTAAGGAGGCAGCTGAGGAAGCCATTGAAGTGGCCAAGGACAACAAGGCGAAGGCCGAAGCAGCTAAGATTGCGAAGGCTGAAGCAGAAGCCCGAGCCAAGGCTGAGGCCGAGGAGAAGGCACGCGAGCTGGCAGAGGCGAAGGCTAAGGCAGAGGCAGAAGCGAAGGCGAAAGCCGAGGCAGAGAAGGCTGCAAAGGCGGCTGCTGAGCTTGCGGCAGCCGAGGCTGCTAAGAAAGCTGCCAGCGAAGCAGCAGCGAAAGAAGCTAAGGTCGCTGAACAAACAGCAGAGAAACCGAAGGAGGCCGCTGCAGTGCAGGAAAAACCTTACTTTGCCATTCAGCTAATGAATACCGCAGCCAAACTCCAGGAGGGCGATTATCGCCTGAAGGGATTCAAGGGCGTGCGCTACGTTCCTGCCGGTGAACGCTTCAAGGTTATCTATAGCCAGGCCACTGATTATCAAGTTATAAAGAACGAGCTGGCGGAAGTGCGCGAAACCTTCCCCGAGGCTTTCATAGTGGCGTTCCTTGGCGACAAGCAGATTACTACTGCCGAAGCGCTGGAGTTGCTCAAGAAATAATAAAGTCAATCCCAAGTCCATTCCTCCATAGGAAATGGATTTGGGATTTGCAATAAGAGTCATGGACAAGCATTATCACCCGTTAATTTTCAGTAGGCTCAAGGCTCTGTTCGGTGCCGAGGATTGGGATGGCGTTCAAGCTTACCTGTCAACTCTGTCGAATGCCCAGTTTCGCACGGCGGGTTATCTGATCGGAGAGCGTTTGCTGGCCGATGCCGATGCCGAAGTGTTTTGGGAAGTGGCTCGCCGACTCATATTGTGGCAGCCGAAAGCTTTTACCGTGACCATAGGCAAGGCCGCAGCATTGAGGCTTGAGCGCGGCACATTGAGTCTCGGCCATCAGGGCTTTCACGCTTTGTCGGAAGCCTTGAAAGGTGAATCACACGTTATTGACCGTCACAAACTGCTGGTCGTGTGGCTGCCGGCTGTCAAGGATTATGCTACAATGGAAAGCTTGCTCGAACAATTCGGCGTGGCGGATGCCCGTCAGCGAGCAGAGTTGCTCGTGCCTGTCGACGGCGTGACGGCGGCTTTCGTCCTGCTGCGGGCTTTGCGCTTTGAGGAGCACGACCGCGACTTCCTCACTCGTGTGTGCCGAGCGCTTATTCGTAGGGCATCGGATGAGAGTAATGCTCAGTCGAAGGAGCGGAACTTGTGTTTCAATTTGGCCAGTCTGCTTCGCACTTATTTCGATCTGCCCGACTTGCGCGGCACGTTCTCGTTGACGATTGAGCCCTACGAGCTGTCGCGTATCGACACGGATTTCGACGTCTTCAGCCGTGTCGTAACAAAGGTTTAAGGCGGTTATTTCTTCTTTGCCTTATAGATGAAGTAGGCTATGACGACCACCGCCAGGCCAATCATTGCGTAGCCTATCTGGTGGCTGTAGCGGGTCACGGTGTCCATCAACTGGTCCTCGGGCACCACGCTGGCAAGAGCATAGCCCATAGCAGCCAGTATGATGTTCCACAGGCCTGCGCCTATGGTGGTGTAAAGGATGAAGTGTGATAGCTTCATCTTAGCCAGACCAGCAGGGATGGATATAAGGTGGCGTATGCCCGGCACCAGTCGTCCGATGAGCGTTGCCACGGCTCCGTGGCGAATGAAATAGTTCTCGGTATGCTTCACCTTCTCCTCATTGAGCAGGCACATATGGCCGAAAGTGCTGTTGGCAAAGGCATAGATTACGGGGCGACCAAGATAACGGGCTGCAGTATAATTGATCAGGGCTCCGATGTTTGCGCCCAAAGTGGCACACAGGATTACAAGCAGTACGTTCAGCGATCCGTCGCCGTTGGCAGCACGATAAGCTGCAGGCGGCACTACGAGTTCGCTGGGGATAGGAATTACCGTGCTCTCGAGGGTCATCAGAAAGGTGATGGTCCAATAGTTGAGATGTTCGTAGCACCAGGCAATGAATGAAGACATTTATATTCGGGGATTGAAGTGTTGAATTATGAAAGGTTGAATTGCTGATTTCGGACGGTCGTGCATTGCTCACACAAACTTCTTGCGGAATTCGTTGCGTGAGGCCCGGCGGCGTGCAAAGCCGTCGTGCAGATTCCAGAAAGGCAGTCGAAGCTCATTCAGGAGCAGCGACATATGGTATGGTTTATAACCCAAAGCCCTGGCCGTGATGTTGAAATTGGCTATCTTGACACATATATAAATTAATGCCAACAGCAGGATGGCAGCCCCACAGGCAATCATGGTTGTCTGGTCGGCCGCGTTCTCGTCGATAAACGGCAGTGCAAATCCGGCTGTCACTACCAATATGAAGAGCCACGGCATAATCATGCGGAGCTTTTCGCGCAGACGGTACAGCCAGGCATGATGCTCGTGATGCCGCGTTTCCCTGTCGTAAATGCGCTGTTTGAGCCAGCTTGCTTTGTCGGGCATCGGGTCTTGCAACACGGTTGCTGCGGGCGCAATTACTACTGCGGTGTTCTTAGGCGTAGAGTTGTAATTGACAAGCAGCTCTTCGGCACCGGTCTCGAGAAGTTGGTGAGCCGAGAAACCTTGATTCCCGATAAAGAGTTCTTTGCGATAGGCCATGTTGCAACCGTCAGCACGCATTGCCGCGTGGCCGGAGAGAATGTGCTCGAAGTTCGAAGCGTCATGCCACAGCCTACGGAAGTTTATCTTGCGGCTGAGCCAGGCGTTGCGGCTTTCGCCGAAGATGGCCTGTCCGACGACGATGTCCGGCTCGCCCTTCAGCCGTCGGCTCTGTGGACCGCTGTTCGGTGCCACTATAGCCTGACCGATTCGTGTCAGCCACTGCGACGACACAGGTTCGCAGTCGGGGTGAGTGATCACAACCCAATCGAAGGTCGCGGCCTTGAAGCCCAGCGTGAGTGCCAGGCGCTCGAGGCTTATATCGCGGGCCGAGGTGGGTGTGAACGTGTGACGCAGATTTGCATTAGTAAGCTCGAAGCGTTCGATCACGTCGCTCGTGTCGTCGGTCGAGGCCGCGTTGATGACGATGATCTCAAAGCGGTCGTAGTCCTGCGACAGGATTGAGGGCAGGTGGCGACGAAGCGCAGCTGCCTGGTTGTGGGCAGGAATGATAATGCTCAGCGGTGGCAGCGCGGCATCGGTAGAGGCGTAGTTCTTGAAGTTGCGCAGACGACGGCCGAGCCGACCGTAGCCGTAAGCTACGACTACAGCAATCAGCCAGATGCACAGCACTGCAAGTATGTAAATCTTTACGATGAGCATTATGTCGTTGAGTGATTACACGAGAAACGTTTTAGGCAGCGACCTGTGGTTGTAGGTCGAGGCCATGGTCTGACCGTAAGCGCCTGCTGAGCGTATGGCAATCAGGTCGCCGCGCTTGGTTATCGGGAGCTGATAGTCGCGGGCAAAGATGTCCGATGATTCGCAGATAGGTCCTACGATGTCGTAAGTCTTGACCTCAGAGCCCTCGGCGCTGATATTCTCTATCTTATGCAATGCCCCGTAGAGAGCGGGACGAATGAGGTCGGTCATGCCTGCGTCGAGGATTACGAAGTCCTTTGTCTCGGTGTGTTTGACAAACAGCACGCGCGTGAGCAGAATACCCATTTGTGCAACGACGGCGCGTCCCGGCTCAAAATGCAGTTGCTGACCGTCGCGCAGGCGCAGATGACTGCGGAAAGTGTCGATGTAATTCTGGAAATCGGCTATGGGATGCAGGTCTGGATCGGCATAATCAATGCCCAGTCCACCTCCTACGTTGATGTTTGGAACCGTTATGCCCTCTGCTTCGAGCAGATCTTGCAGCTCGTTGACACGTGCACAAAGGGCTTCGTAGTCGGTCATGTCGAGCAGCTGTGATCCGATGTGGAAATGTAAGCCCACGAATGACAGATAAGGCAGCTGCTGGGCAAGGCGGATAACCTCGACCATGTGCTGGCGTGCTATGCCGAACTTATCTTCTTCGCGGCCCGTTGTGATATGGGCATGGGTATTGGCGCTTACATCTGGGTTGATTCGCAGGCAAACCCGAGCCTCGGTTTGCAGGGCCGTGGCAATCTGGCTGATTACCTCCAGCTCCTCGCGGCTCTCTACATTGAAGAAGCCGATGCCGGCCTTGATGGCCAGTTCGATTTCCCAATCCGCCTTGCCTACGCCGGCAAAACCTATCTTCTGAGCGGGGAAACCGGCCTCGATGGCCGCGCTGATCTCGCCGCCACTGACGCAGTCGGCGCCAAGGCCTGCGGCTGCAATCTGCTTGAGGATTGCGGGATGGTCGTTGGCTTTGATGGCGTAGTGGACGTGATAGTTGGCATCGTCGCGCACGGCAGCCTTGATGGCATCGAGCGTAGCAGCGAGCAAAGCGGTGTCGTAGACGTAAGCAGGCGTCGGCAGGCCTTGTAGCTGTTGTTTGTTTAATTGCATGTTTGTTTGTGTTTGTTGTTATGAAGGACGACGCACATGGTCGTTGTAGGCGAAGAGCGTCTGCTGAAGGGCACGCAGAGTGCGCTGCTTGTCGGCTTCTGCCACCACGAATGAGATGTTGTGAGCCGAGCCGCCATAGCTGATCATACGAACCGGAATCTGCTTCAAGGCATCAGTGGCAATGGTTTCGAAGCCTACGTTCTGGCTCGAGAGGTCGCCGACGACGCATACTATGCACATATCGTGGTCAACGGTCACCGTGCCGTACTTCTTCAGCTCATCGATGATGTCGGTGAGGTTTGCCTTGTTGTCGATGGTCACGCTTACGCCTACCTCGGAGGTGGTGATCATATCGATACTCGTCTTGTGCATTTCGAAAATCTCGAAGACCTTGCGCAGGAAACCGGAAGCGAGCAGCATTCGAGAGCTCTGAATGCCGATGCATGTGATGCCGGACTTGGCGGCAACGGCCTTTATGGTTCCTCGGTGCATTCGGTTGTTGATGATTGTGCCGGGCGCAGAGGGGTCCATAGTGTTCAACAGACGCACTGGTACGCCAGCGAATTTCGCGGGCTGAATGCAAGTGGGGTGGAGGATCTTGGCTCCGAAGTATGCAAGCTCGGCGGCTTCCTCGAAGTAAAGCTGGCGCACAGGCTCTGTGCCCTCGACGATTCGAGGGTCGTTGTTGTGCATACCATCGATATCTGTCCAGATCTGAATCTCTTCAGCTTCGATGGCGGCACCGAGTAGACAAGCCGTGTAGTCTGAACCTCCGCGCTGCAGGTTGTCTATCTCGCCATATGCGTTGCGGCAGATAAAGCCCTGGGTAATATAGACGTCGTAGCCGGGATTTGCTTCGAGCTGTGCAAGAGCTTTTTCACGTATGTAGTTGAAGTCCGGTTCAGCATTCTTGTCGGTACGGATCATGTCGAGTGCTGAGAGCAGAACCGAGTTCACGCCTTGCTCCTGCATATAGTTGTTGACCATGTTTGTGGAAATGATTTCGCCCTGAGCCAGAATCACTTTCTCCTCGAATGATGTGAAGAGAGTCTTGGTCATAGAACGCAGGTAGGCAAACACCTCGAGCAGGAACTGCTCAGTGCGCTCACGCCATTCGTCGGTCGTGAAGAGCTCATCGAGGTGCTGCAAGTATTTCTGCTCCAGGTTGTTGATGACGGTGTTAGCGCCCTCGGGGTTCTTCTTATACAGATAATCGGCGATTTCGACAAGAGTGTTTGTCGTTCCGCTCATGGCCGACAGCACAACAAGCTTGGGCTCGCCGTCGGATGTGATGAGCTTTGAAACGTCTTTCATGCGTTGGGGCGAGCCTACGCTTGTGCCTCCGAATTTCAGTACTTTCATAGTTTAGTCGTATTCTTTTTGGTTATTATTCTTAATTAGATGTGTCTATTTTGGCAACGGGAATATCGTCGTCGTCGGCTGTTACCATAGGTGTGTCGATTTTCTTGACGGTATCCTCGACCATTTTGATAGTCTCCTCGGCTGCCTTGGCAGGTTCTTCAGGAACCTTAATCGGTTCCTCTACAGCGACGGGCTCGGGAGCCTTCACAGTGGCGTCAGGCTTTTCTTCCATGCGTGCCTCTTCGTGAACCGTTGTTTCTGCGGGCTTGGTGGCAGATGTGATTACGCTGTCGTGGCAGATGAACTGGTTGTTCTTGCACTCGTAGACGCGTCCGGGGAACTGCTCGATAAGCGCATTGTTGTGCGTTGCGAAGACTACGGCTGTGCCTTGCTGAGCCAGCTCGTAGAGGATTCGTGCTGTCTGCTGGCCCGATTGACTGTCCTGATTGCCGGTGGCTTCGTCGGCGAGGATCAGAATGGGCTTGTTGAGGATAGCCCGTGCTATGCAGACGCGTTGCTGTTCGCCGCCCGAGAGCTCGTAAGGCATTGCTTCCTGCTTGTCGGCCAGGCCCACGGTTTCGAGCACTTGACGAATGCGCTCGGCCCGTTCAGTCCGGTTTTTCCAACCTGTCGACCGCAGTACGAAGTCGAGGTTGCGTCGGACATTGCGGTCCATGAGCAGGCGGAAGTCCTGAAACACTATGCCCAGTTGGCGGCGCAGGGCTGGGATGTGGCGCCGTTTGATGCGTCGCATATTATAACCCAGCACTTCGGCCGTGCCGGTTTGAATGTCCAGTTCGCCGTAGATGGTCTTCAGCAGCGATGATTTACCGCTGCCTACTACGCCTGTGAGATATACGAACTCGCCCTCGCCTACGGCGAAGTTGACATTGTAGAGCACGGTGTTGTCCTCGCGCTGGATGTCTACTTCCTTGAAGTTGACTATTAATGTTTTTTCCATCCTGGTTTGTGTCTTGTCTGCAGCTCGGCAGCGAGGTCCTCGATACGCAAGCCTTTGTGGGTTAGTAATACGATGAGATGGTAGAACATGTCCGAACCTTCGTAGATCATTCGCTCGTCAGTGCCGTTGCAGGCTTCTATCACGAGTTCGAGAGCCTCCTCGCCTACCTTCTGTGCCATGCGGTTGAGGCCGTCGCGGAAGAGTGATGTGGTGTAGGAGCCTTCCGGCATTTCGCGGTGGCGCTGCTCGATGAAGTCCTGCAGTTCGGTGAGGAAGAGTAGGGGATTGGCCTTGTTGTCCTCGCCCCAACAGGTGTCGGTGCCGGTGTGGCAGACAGGTCCTTCGGGGTGCACACGTATGAGTAGCGTGTCGTTGTCGCAGTCCACCTTTATGCTGTCGACGTTGAGGAAGTTTCCGCTTGTCTCGCCCTTTGTCCAAAGGCACTGGCGTGAGCGCGAGAAGAAGGTTACGCGTCCTTCGGCCACGGTCTTGTCGTAGGCCTCGCGGTTCATGTACCCGAGCATCAGCACTTGCCGAGTATCGGCGTCCTGGATGATGGCAGGCACGAGGCCGCCGGCTTTATCGAAATCGATGTTCATTGGTCGTATATTTGTTTTTGTCTGTTCGTCTTTTGTCGGTTGACTGGTCGTGGGGCGCTGTACGTACGTATGTATTGTCGCCTATGACTGGTCGTGCTGTAAAAATATGTTGGCCTTGTTTGCCAATTAGGTTTGCCTTATCCGCCAATTAGGCAGGCTTTATTCGCCGATTATGCTGGCTTTATCCGCCAGTTAGGCTGGCCTTGTTTTTTGAGGCTGTTATCTCACCGCAATTCCTTCGCCTCGCAAGTATTGTTTTAGCTCAGGAATAGGTATCTCGCCGAAGTGGAAGACCGAGGCGGCGAGGGCAGCGTCGGCGTGACCTATGGTGAACGCATCACGGAAGTGCTCGCGGGCACCTGCTCCGCCGGAAGCTATGATGGGAATGGAGAGGTTGTCGGCCAGTTGGCGCAGAGCCTCATTGGCAAAGCCTGTCTTCACGCCATCGTGGTTCATTGATGTGAACAAAATCTCGCCTGCGCCACGTTCCTGTGCCTCGTGAGCCCAGTCGAAGAGCGAGAACTCGGTGGGTATGCGGCCTCCGTTGAGGTAGCACGTCCACAGCCCGAACTCGTCCTGGCGGGCATCAATAGCCACCACGCACACCTGTGAACCGAAATGAGTGATAATCTCATCGATGAGCTCAGGGCGTCGCAGAGCGGCGCTATTGACGCTTACCTTGTCGGCTCCGGCGTTCAGCAACCGGTCTACGTCGGCCAGCGAGCCAATACCTCCGCCCACGGTGAACGGGATATTAACCTCGGCAGCCACGCGTGTCACCATCTCGGTAAAGGTCTTGCGGCCTTCGTGCGAGGCGGTTATGTCGAGAAACACCAGTTCATCGGCCCCTTGCTCGCTGTAGGCTTTGCCCAAAGCTACGGGGTCACCAGCGTGACGCAAGTTCACGAAATTGGTGCCTTTGACGGTCTGACCGTCCTTGACATCGAGGCATGGTATGATGCGCTTGGCGAGCATGTATGAGTTTGTGGTTTTATGAGTTTATTTGTTTGACAGCTTGAATAATAGATGTTTGCCTGCGATGGTGAAGATTTATTGCGGGAATTCGCGTAGCAACTCCTGCAGGTCAATGCGACCTTCGTAGATAGCCTTGCCGAAGACGGCTGCAGGAACATGAGCTGCTTCCAAGGCACGAATGTCGTCGATTGAGCTCACGCCGCCCGAGGCAATGAGCTGGCATTGCGGAAAGGCCTGCATGATGGATTCATAGAGTTCGGTAGATGGACCGGCGAGCATTCCGTCGCGGCTGATATCGGTGCAGAGCACGTGGCTGATGCCTTGACTGAGATAGCTCTCGAGGAAAGGCATGAGGGCTATGGCGCTCTCTTCCTTCCAACCGTTTATGCTGACGTAGCCGTCGCGAACGTCGGCTCCGAGCACGATGCGCTCGGCTCCGAACCTCTGCAACCACTGCAGAACGCGCTCTGGCTCCTTGACGGCAATGCTTCCAAGAGTGACCATGTGAGCTCCTGCGTCGAAGGCTTTCTGCAGATCATCCTCGCTCTTTATGCCGCCACCGAAGTCCACGACGAGCGATGTCTCGGTAGTGATACGCGTGAGAACCTCGATGTTGACGATGTGACGTGAGCGGGCTCCGTCCAGGTCGACGACATGTAAACGCTTGAACCCTAAGGCTTCCATCTCCTTGGCTATCATTACGGGGTCGTGTGAATACACTTTCTCCGTGGCGTAATCGCCTTTGGTCAGGCGCACGCAACGGCCTCCGATGATGTCTATGGCTGGAATGAGAAGCATACTATTGTCGGTTGTTTGAGGATTTACAATTCGAGGAAACGGCGCAGCAGACGTTCGCCGACGGCTCCGCTCTTTTCGGGGTGAAACTGTGTGGCAAAGAAGTTGTCGCGCCTAAGTGCAGCGCTGAAAGGCACTATGTAGTCGCAAGTGGCGGCAGTGAACTCGCACACAGGAACGTAGAAGCTGTGAATGAAATAGTAGTATTCGTTCTCAACGAGCGTTTCAAGCTCGTGTCCAGAGCCCTCGGCGTTGTTTGCGAAGGCCTGATTCCAACCCATGTGCGGCACTTTCTGCTCGTGGAGCAGGGGCTGGAAACGGAGCACATCTACGGGGAAGATGCCCAAGCAGTCGGTATCGCCTTCCTCGGAATGGCGGCACATCAGCTGTTGCCCTATGCAGATACCGAGCACGGGCTGCTGCAGCGAACGGATCACCTCGTCGAGCCCATGGTCGCGCAGGTATGTCATTGCCTGCCTTGCTTCGCCCTGACCTGGGAAGAGTACCTTGTCAGCCGACCGCAGCAGGGCCGCGTCGTCGGTGACGACAGGCTCCACGCCCAAGCGTTTCAGCGCATGAACTACGGAGTATATGTTTCCGGCGTTGTATTTGACGATAGCAACTTTCATTAGTGCTTCTTTGTTAATTGGCGCGCGCCTGCATAAGCGAGCGTGCAAGAAATTGGGCGCAAAGATAAAAAAAAAGTCGCGTGAAAGCGACTTTTTTGTGTTTTTTCGATGAAAACTCCTTATTTAATTACGATTTGTCAATCGCAGAAGCAGGTATTTCTACATTCCGTGCACCTTGTCCTTGTTCTTCTTGACGAAGTCTTTCCACGATTTAGCACCGCCGGCAACCATAGGCCGCGAGCTCTCGATGAAGTGGCAGTAGGCTGCTGCAAGACCATCGGTGGCATCAAGCCATGGCAACATAGCATCGTCAGGTATTTTCATCATCTGCTTCAACATGTAGGCTACCTGCTCTTTCGATGCCATGCCATTGCCGGTAATAGCCATTTTAATCTGCATGGGAGCATACTCGTGAATGGGCACCTGACGGCTTATAGCTGCTGCCATAGCCACCCCTTGTGCGCGCCCGAGCTTGAGCATGGATTGTACATTCTTGCCGAAGAACGGGGCTTCGATGGCGAGCTCATCGGGTAAATAACTTTCAATGATTCCTGTGATGCGCTCAAAGATATGGCCGAGCTTAAGGTAGTGGTCGGCATATTTGCGCAGATCAATCACTCCCATAGCCACCATTTCCACCTTTCGGCCGACTACCTTAATGACACCGTAGCCCATGATGGTGGTTCCGGGGTCAACACCTAAAATAATACGTTCCTTCTCCACTTTATTTTTAGTTCTCGGTGCAAAAGTACGGATTTTATTGCATACTCTTCTACTTTTTCTCTTTTTTTAAGACTTCTTTTGCTGCTTATCTCGATAAAAGGTGCTACTTTTGCAGGCAGATACATGATTTTTTACACATAAACATAATAAAACAATGAAGAAAATCATCCTTTCAGCCCTTCTTGTGCTCGCTGGAGCGATGGGCGTTCAGGCTCAGACGCAGAAGACCGATGTCAATGTAGCCAAGACTACATCGTCAACTGCAAAGGCCGCTGAGATTAAGTTCGACACTTTGTCGCACGACTTTGGCACTTTCTCAGAGAAAGACCCCATTGTCAAGTGCACTTTCAACTTCACTAACGTAGGTGACGCACCACTCATCATCCATCAGGCAATAGCCAGCTGCGGCTGCACCGTGCCTACTTACACCAAGGATCCTATCAAGCCGGGCGAGAAGGGTACTATTGAGGTTACCTACAACGGTCAGGGTAAGTTCCCCGGTAAGTTCCGCAAGGTAGTCACCGTGCGCTCGAATGCCAAGGACACAGCCGTTGCCCGTCTGACTATCGAAGGTAATATGGTCGAGGATAAGTAATCGCTTCAAATCGTTGTTTATGAAAAGGTTATCCTTAATCATCGCTGCTTGCGTCATGATGTCTGTCACGGCGTTGGCTAAGACAAAGAAGCAGCCCGTTAACCCTTTGGGCGACGGACAGAGCGACCGTGCCTATTGGACAGAGTTGGCTTATACTATGGCTGCGCCCGTGTTGGAGAACATGGCCAACGGAACGCTCCAGAAGAACATGAAGTTGGAACTGTCGCCCACATGGGACAACCGCGACAAGAAAGTGGCCTACATGGAATGCTTCGGCCGCCTCATGGCTGGCATCGCGCCTTGGCTGACTCTTCCCGACGACGATACGCCCGAAGGCCAGAAGCGCCGTCAGCTGCGTGAATGGGCTATCAAGGCCTATACAAACGCCGTAGATCCCGAGAGCCCTGACTATTTGGGTTGGGGGAGCGGTGGTCAGACGCTCGTTGATGCCGCTTACGTTGTCGAGAGCCTTTTCCGTGGTTATAAAGCCCTCTGGGAACCTCTCTCTGACGTGACTAAGCAGCGCTATTTCAAGGAGTTGCAAGGTCTGCGGCGCTATGACCCGCCTTACACCAACTGGTTGCTTTTTGTAGGCATGGAGGAAGCCTTCCTGATGTATGCCGGCGGGCAGTACGATGCCTTCCGCATCAAGATGGCTATGAGCAAGGCTGAGGAGTGGTATATAGGCGACGGCCTCTATTCCGACGGTCCTTCGTTTGCTTTCGACTACTACAATGCCTATGTCATCCAACCGATGTACATTGAGTGTCTGCAGATGGTGGCTGCCAAGCAACCTAACAACACCTATCTCATCCGCTCGCACGGCGACAAGCGTAATGGCGCCAAGAACCGCCTTGAGGTAGTTACCGAACGTATGCAGAAGTACGGAGTAATCCTCGAGCGCTTTATCTCGCCCGAAGGTACCTTCCCCGTGGTAGGCCGTTCCATTCCTTATCGTCTGGCTGTGCTGCAGCCTCTGGCTATGCTTGCCTGGCAGAAGACTTTGCCCAAGGAACTCTCAAACGGACAGGTGCGTGCAGGTATCACGGCTGTTATGAAGCGAATGTTCGAGGGTAAGGGTAAGTCGAACTTTACCGAGGACGGTTATCTGACCATTGGATTCGTAGGTTCACATCCCAACGTTGCCGACTGGTACACCAACAATGGCTCGCTATACATGACCAGCCTCGCTTTCATGCCTCTTGGACTGCCTGCCGACGACCCGTTCTGGACTGATGCTCCCGAGAAGTGGACGTCGAAGAAAGCATGGGAAGGCGATGACTTCCCCAAGGATCACAAGTGGAATATCAACCGCCAAGAGCTTTACTGGGAATAGTCATTCCATTATAAAACTAAGAATCGCCCCCGAGAGATATGTCTTGGGGGCGATTTTTGCTTCATTATATATATAGTTTTCCAAGCCTAAACGTCTGTTCCGGCTTCATCCCTTGCCTTGGCCGAGGCGGCAATACTTTGAGCCACGGTGAAGGCTGTTGTCCATGCTGCTTGGAAGTTGAAGCCGCCAGTGATGCCGTCGATGTCGAGCAGCTCGCCGGCAAAATATAGATGTGGGCGATGACGGCTCTCGAGCGTTGAGGGGTTAACGGCCGTCAGTGCCACGCCTCCGCATGTGACAAATTCATCGCGGAAGGGCGCTCGCGAGCTTATCGTATAAGGATCAGCCGTTAGTGTGGCCACAAGGCGGTTCAGATGACGCTTGCCTATGGCGGTCAGGTCGTTTGCGGCGGAGAGCGCCTGTGGCTCACGTGCGAGGATGGCTTTGTGGATGATGTATTCCCAAAGGCGAGCCGGTAGGTTGAACGGCCGTAAGGAGGCGAGCTGTTTGCGCGGGTTTTGTGCAAAGAGCTCAACAAGGTTACTGCGCACTCCGTCCTCGTCCATACCTGTCCAGTTTATGGCCAATGGTGCATGATAAGCGGCTTCTGCGAGGTGACGGGCTGCATAACTCGACAACTTGAGGATGGCTGGACCGCTCATTCCCCAGTGTGTGATGAGCAGAGGGCCGGCAGCGCGGAACTTGGTGCCCGGGATAAAGGCCACTGCGTTCTCGACTACAGTACCCATTAGTGCGCGTAGGTCTGCATCATTGACGCTGAAGGTGAAAAGAGAAGGCACAGGGGCGACAATCTCATGCCCCATATCTGCAAGCCATTGAAGACGTTCCAAACGAGGCTGGCCCCCGGTGGTTAAGGCAATATAGTCGAAGTCGGAAAGTTCGTCGAGCGAGGTGATTGCACTCTTGCGCTTCACTTCCACGCCCAAACGGCGGCAGTGGTAAAGGAAACAATCAATAATCACTTGTGAATCCTGTGCAGCGGGGAAGACGCAGTTATCCTCTTGCGTTACGAGTCGGACACCGTGACGTTCAAACCATTCATAGGCGTTCCGGTGGTCGAAATTACGAAACAGGCGCTTCATCAGTTTGTGCCCTCGAGGATATACATGACTTAAATCGCTAACATCCTCGAAACTATTGGTGCAATTGCAGCGTCCTCCGCCTGATACCCGCACTTTCGTCAGCACTTTTTCGCCACGCTCAAAAATAGTCACGCCCATATCCGGGCACATCTCTTTGAGATTGATGGCCAGGAAGAAACCTGCAGCACCGCCGCCCACGATGGCGGTTTTATTGTGATTCTTTTGTTGCTTAGGCATCCGTTGAGGTTCAGCTATATGAGTTGCTATTGTAGAGTCTCTTGTTTAGTGGCTGGCTTATAGTAGTCGCACACTTGTTTTAGGAACGCTTTCTTGAGGCGTTTCATGAGGCCGCGCTTAGTGGTTGCAAGGTTTGTGTGCTGAGTAGGATCGGCTTTGAGGTCGTAGAGCGACCAGTCATCGACCACTCCTAATTCGTTGCCTGTGAGGTTTGTAGCAGCACCACGGTATGGCGGGATGAGGGCGTAGTTCTTCCATCTGTAAGCCAATCGCCCGCTTGCCTCTACCACAAGTCCGTTGCGGCTGCGCGTGCTATGCCCGAGCAATGTAGACAACATCTGACGTGAGTCTAAACCCTTCGGCACAGACTGACCTATTAGCTTGGCCAAAGATGCCGGAAGGTCGTGCTGAGAGATGAGGGCAGAGCTGTTGACATGGCGCGTGTGCCCTTTCCAATAGACGAAGAACGGAACTCGTGTGCCGGCATCGAAGAGGCTGTACTTGCCACCGCGGAGCGAGCCGTTTGGGTCGTGAAGACCGCGCGTGCCTCGTGAGCCGTCAACATAGCCGTCGTCGAGAACCGGGCCGTTGTCAGAAGTAAAGATAATTAGGGTGTTTTCCAAAAGCCCAGCTGTCTCAAGCTTCTCTATGAGTTGTCCGACGCACCAGTCGGCTTCGACGATAACATCGCCCCGAGGACCAAGTTGCGTAGCTCCGGCAAAGCGCTGGCTTGGAACGCGTGGAACGTGAGGTTGGTGCAGGCCATAGTATAGGAAGAACGGCTTGTCGGTTGCGGCTACGCTATCTATGAAGTGGCAGGCGTGGTCGAGAAAGTACTGAGCCATCTCATCGTCTTTCCAGCGGGCCCGTGTGCCGCCTTTCATGTAACCTATGCGTGGAATGCCATTGACCACAGTGTTCTGGTGGCCATGGCTCCATTTCATCTTCACCAACTCAGGGTTAGTGATAGCAGTAGGTTCGCCTGGGAAGGGCGTGTCGTAGTCAACCAGGATAGGGTCAGCCGCGTCACGGCCTACCACATCTCCATTCTCTACGTAAACCGTAGGCACGCGGTCTACGGTGGCTGCTATGATCGACGAATAGTCGAACCCAATCTCTCGTGCTCCCGGTGCAATATGTTTGTTCCAGTCAATCTTGCCTATTCCCATGCCGAGGTGCCATTTGCCTATGGCCGCGGTTGCGTAACCAGCCTGTTGGAACATCTTGGGCATAGTGAACTGAGCGGTGTCGATAAGCAGCGGTGCATCGCCCGGCAGGATATGTGCCCCTTTCTTTTTCCATGGGTACATACCTGTGAACAGACCGTAGCGCGATGGCGTTGACGTGGCAGAGGTGGCATGCCCATCGGTGAAACATATGCCTTCATTTGCCAGACGGTCGATGTTTGGCGTGCGGATGGTGGTGCTTCCGTAGGCGCTTACGTCGCCCCAACCGAGGTCGTCGGCTAAGATGATGACCACGTTAGGTCTTGTCTGTTGTGCCGCTGCGGGCATGAAGGCGGCTAATGCTGCCAGCAATGCTTTTTCTCTGTTATTCATATGCCTTGTTAATTCCCTTGCTTTATTGAATCCTTTGCAAAAATACGCATTTTCTATGAATGTGCAATCCTTCTTAATGAAAAAGCGACTATTTATTCTGAAAACAAATCCCGCGGTCAGTTGCAACGAACTGGCAGCGGGATTAAAACGGATGCTATACATTAATTTATTCTCGCACGCGCGCGAGAGACATTACCTGCGCCGACGCTTACGGCCAAGACCGAGACCGAAGACGGTGCTGATGGCAGCAATGGCGCTGAGGCCATATTGAATGGCGCGGTAAATGTCAACGCCATTAGAGACCAAACGCGAAGCGCGTTCCCAACGGTCCTTCGACTCGGGTTGAGGCGAGAGTAGGGCATTGGCGGTAGTGCGCATCTGAGTTTGGCTCTCGTCTAATTTGTCCTGCACGTGAGCCTTCTCTAATGCCACTGCTTCGCGCGACTGACCTTGCAGGCTCGAAGCGAAGAGGCTGATCATGAACTTGCCTACGGGCACGGCAATCCACGCTGTGCGGTTGGCATAGATGAGCAGCGTGAGCAACAGCAACACACCTGCAATGATGGCAAAGCCCCAAACCGAGCTGCCCAGCAGGTTGCCAAGCAGGTATGCCAGTGCAAAGCTGGCAAACAGCAGTACTAGGGCACCTATTAGAATGACGATGCCCCAGAGAGCTATACCGGTGAGCAGCTTTGTCAGTACCTCCGTGGTCTCAAGCGAGAGGTTCTTGCGCTGCAGATCCAGATAGTTGCGAGCCTCGGTAAAGAGGCTCGTCATCTGCTCGGTAGTCTGTCCTTTGTCGAAAAACATTTTTCAATAATTATTCGTTGTCCTCGGTAGCGTTGGAGAGCTCCTCAGTGATGTCCTCTACGAGGGCGTCCATATCCTTACGGTTGAGGCGGATACCACGCTTGCGTAGAGCTTCTGCAATGCGCTCGCGGAGGTCAGAACCTTTTTCAGGAGCCAGCAGGAGGCCGGCAGCCGAACCGATAATTACTCCGCTCAGGAATGCGGCGAAAAAGTTAACAGCTTTCATAATGTGATTTTACGTTTTAAATGATTAGACGAATAAACATGTTTAAGATAGAAGATGGATTTTCTTTTTTCACAAGAAAAACATCTTTTTCTGCTTGCAAATATACGTCTTTTCCGTTGTCTGATACTCTTTTAGGGCTTATTTTTACGAATTATAGCCTAAAAATTGAATATTTAACGTTTTTTACATGAAAAGTCTTTTGCGGAAACGAAATTCTTTGTATTTTTGCAGCGGATTTAGTATTAATCTAATAATAAAGGAGTAAAAAAACAATGAAAAATTATTTGATCTTGGGTGCCGCCTTATGCGTGGCAGTGTCTATGGTATCCTGCAAGAGCAGTGAAAGTGCTTATAAGAAGGCTTATGAGAAAGCCAAGGCACAGCAAACTACCGTCGTTCAAACTCAGCCTGCTGTTGTGGCTCAGCCCACGACTGTTACCCCCGTGCAGACCGTGACGACCGCTCCCGTAGCAACTAATGAGAACACCCGTACTGAGAACCTCACCCTCGTAAGCGGTGCCGGTTTGAAAGCATACAGCGTGGTAGTAGGTAGCTTCAGCATCCGTGCTAACGCCGACAACCTGCAGCGCACGCTGACCAACAATGGCTATGCTGCCCAGATTGCCACTAATCCTCAAGGTATGTTCCGCGTCATCGCTTCAACCTACGATGATCTCGGCAGCGCCGTTCAGAGCCGCAACAACCTGCGTGCTCAGTATCCTGATGCTTGGCTGCTTCGCAAGTAAGCCCTTGCATCACCTCACCAATTAAGGCATTTCTTTTTGGTAAAGTGAATATATGTAAGATTTTGTAGACAGGGGTAGGCTGTGAAGCTAACCCCTGTTTTTTTACCTCTATATCTTAATTACCAAGCGAAACGCCATATCATTAAACAAGAACAAATTAAACTTCGCGCCTGGCGCGGGTCTAAATACTAACAATACAAACAGATGCGAGTACTTGCAATCGACTATGGACAGAAGCGGACGGGCTTGGCAGTGACCGACCCGTTGCAGCTGATAGCCAACGGCTTGACCACCGTTGCCACGAAGGATCTGGAAGCCTTCGTGCTCGACTATGTCCATCGCGAGCAGGTAGAACGCATCGTTGTAGGGCAGCCTCGCCAGATGAACGGTCAGGATAGCGAGAATATGCGGCGCATCACTCCCTTCGTGAACCGTCTGCGAAATCTGTTGCCTGATATGCCGGTGGAACTCTTTGACGAGCGTTTCACCAGCGTCATGGCTCATCGCGCCATGCTTGAAAGCGGCATCAGTCGCAAGGCGAGGCAAAACAAAGCCCTCGTGGATGAAATCTCCGCCACTATTATCCTTCAAGGATGGATGGAAGCGAAGAAGTGAAAGTGTCGCTTTGCGACGTTGAAAGGCTTATTGAGCCGGTGGGGAGCGAAAGACGCTGCCATCCTGTGATAGTGCCTTCGAAATAAAGAGATAATTAAAAGGAAACAATAATAGTACTTTAACCATAACCCCTCAACCATAAACAACCATGGTACTTCCTATTTATATTCTTGGTCAGCCCGTTCTGCGCAAGGTAGCAGAGGATGTAGATCCTTCAGATGCTGAAGTGCAGCAGCTTGTACAAGACATGTTCGATACGCTCGACCGCTCAGGCGGCATAGGTTTGGCAGCTCCTCAAGTGGGGCATTCACTTCGAATATCGGTCATTGACCTTAACCCTCTGAAGGACGAATTCCCCGAATACGACGGCTTCCGTCATGTTTTCTTCAATCCTTATATTGAGGAATACGATAAGACGAATCAAGAGACGATGGACGAAGGCTGCCTTTCGCTGCCAGGCATGAGTGAGAAGGTAAAGCGTCCCACTCGTATCCGCGTGACTTACGAGGACGAGAACGGACAGGAACACGACGAATGGGTAGAAGGTTATCTTGCCCGCGTGATGCAGCATGAATTCGACCACCTCGACGGCAAGGTCTACATCGACCATATCGTAGGCCTGCGCAAGCAGATGATCAAGAGTCGGATCAACGATATCATCAAAGGCCGCTTCTCGTGCGACTATAAGGTTAAGGTAAAGAAATAAGCGCCCACCTACAGCTCTTCCTCTTAGTGAGAAAGAGCCTTCCCCGACCTTCCTTGTGAGATGGGGGAGAATAAAGTAGAATGGAAAGGATATGACGTGGAGAGCAATCATAAAGACCATGCGTCAGCTGCTCCCCTCCCTCGCAGGGAGGGGCTGGGGATTGCTCTTCTTTCTCCTCTTCTTTCCCATGCTTCTTTTTGCCCAAATCAACACCGACCGTGTGATGATGATGGGCCGCAATGCGCTGTATTATGAGGATTATGTGCTTGCAATACAGCGCTTTAATATGGTCATCAACGCCAAGCCTTACCTTCACGAACCCTTCTTCTTTCGAGGCTTGGCAAAGTTTTATCTTGAGGATTTTACAGGCGCTGCACAGGACTGCACCGAAGGCATTGAGCGCAATCCTTATGTAGCCGACAATTTTCAGTTGCGTGGTCTTTGTCGTGTAAACATCAAGGACTACGATGGCGCTATTGCCGACTATCGAAAGGTGATTTCCATGGAGCCTAAGAGCAAGCCGTCGTGGCATAACCTCGTCCTTTGTCATTTCCAACTCAAGCAATACGCTGAAGCCGATTCGGCGCTTGATCAGATGATTCGCTACTGGCCGCGTGATGCCGAACTCCTGACTATGAAGGCTCAAGTGGCCATTGAGCAGGGCGACACGGTGCGAGGCCTGGCATTCGTGGATTCGGCTCTTGTCGTTGATGCTTACGATGCACAGGCTTGGACCATGCGTTCCATGATAAGCCTAAATAGAGGCGAATATGCCCAGGCCGAAGGTGAGATAGACAAGGCCATCCTTCAGCGTCCCCGTGTGGCAGGCAACTATATCAACCGAGCTCTCGCACGTTACCACCAGAACAACCTTCGCGGTGCTATGGCCGACTACGACCAGGCTCTCGAGATAGACCCGCGCAATTACCTTGGCCACTTCAACCGCGGCCTTATGCGTGCTCAGGTAGGCGATGACAACCGTGCTATCGAAGACTTCGACTACGTCCTTTCCGTGGAGCCGGATAATATGATTGCGCTGTTCAACCGTGCTATCCTTTTGGATCAGACGGGAGACTATCGTGCTGCTTTGCGCGACATTACCCGTGTGCTGGAGGAATACCCCGATTTCCTTGTCGGTTACCAACAGCGAGCTGCTATCCGTCGGAAGATAGGCGACACCTATGGCGCAGAGCGTGATGAGTTTCGTGTGCTGAAATCGCGCCTTGATGCCCGTGCCGGCATCAAACATAAGCCCACAAAGACTCGTAAGAAGAGTGCCCGCAATATCGAGGACTATGCGAGCATCGTTGAGGATGATACCGACGAACCCGAGCGCGAGTATGAGAGCGCCTACCGCGGTCGTGTGCAAGACCGCCGTGTTGAGGACCAACCGCAGCCAATTGTCACACTTGCTTGCCACAGCACGCCCAGCGTTACCAACCACTATCAGCCCTTCCACCGCCTCGTCGAGGTTCTCAACACCAAGAAGAGTGTAGGCGGTGCCGTTGTGCTCACCAACCGCGAGGCTCAGCTCGACGAGAGTGAGATGAAGATACATTTTACCAATATAGCTGCCGCCACGCAGATGATCAACGATGCCCGCTCGCCCGAGGCAGAGCTTTACATAGCCCGAGCCATAGAATACTACCATGTGCGTGACTTTGAGGCGGCTCTTACCGACCTTGAGCGTGCTGAGACGCTCGATGACCACGATGCCCTCGTGCCTTTCATCATGGCACAGGTGCGCTGCCGTCAGGCAGAGGCACAGAGTGGGGGAGGGGACGCCACGGCTACCAGTGTTCGTCTGGGCTACCAGCGTGCTGCTGACGACTTACGCCGTTCGCTCACCTTGGCGTCCGACTTCGCTTACGCGTGGTATAACATAGGTTGTATTCAGATGGCTCTCCACGACTATGACGAGGCACGCAAAGCCTTCTCCAAGGCCCTCAACCTCGAGCCCCGCTTCCCCGATGCCTACTACAACCGCGGCCTCGCATGCATCCTCAACGGTCAACTGCAGATGGGCCTCTCCGACCTCTCTCAGGCAGGCGAATATGGCCTCTATGGCGCCTACAACCTCATCAAACGTTACTCTAAGAAAGAATAGCTCTTCCCCTCGTTCCCTCGCTCTTTTGAGCAAAGCGATGCTGAAGAACTGTTACCAACCAACTACCCACTATCAACTACCCACTATCAACTATCAATGAAACGCTTCCTTATTCTTCTTTGTTCAATATCCCTCGTCATCGCATCAGCGATGGCCCAAACCACAATACGGGTGCTGGCTATCGGCAACTCGTTCTCAGAGGATGCCGTGGAGCAATATCTCTGGGAACTTGGTCAGGAAGCCGGCATTGAGTTCATCATAGGCAATGCCTATCGTGGCGGTTGGAGCCTTAGCGCCCACTGGAAGGACGCTTCCACTCGCGCTGCCGACACCGAGTTTCGTAAGGTCGTTGGCGGCAAGCGCACTAATCTCGGCAAGCGCACCCTTCGCGATATCATCACCGACGAGCCCTGGGACGTCATCACTTTTCAGCAGGTCAGTCAGGAAGCAGGCCGTCCCGACAGCTACGAGCCCGGCCTTAGCCTAATGATAGGTTATGTGCGTGCTCTGGCCCTGTCAGATTCCGTGCGCCTCGGTTTCCATCAGACGTGGGCTTATGCTCAGGACTCCAGCCACGGCGGCTTTGCCAACTACGACCGCAACCAGTTCCTTATGTACTCCAGCATCACAAATGCCGTGGAGGAGGCTATGCACAACCATCGTGGCGACTTATCGTTCTATATCCCTTCGGGCACAGCCATTCAGAATGCCCGTACAACTTCGCTCGCCGATAGCAATGGCGACAACACGGTCGTAAACCGCGAGCTCACGCGCGATGGCTTCCATCTCAACTACACCGTAGGCCGATATATAGCCGCCTGCACTTGGTTCGAGACGCTCACTGGCTATAGCACCGTAGGCTTCAAGACACGCCCCAAGGCTCTCACTCCAGCCCAAGCTGCCCTCGCCCAGATGTCGGCTCACGCTGCCGTGCTCGTGCCTATGGCGGTTACGCCCATCGTTGCAGACAAATAACGTAGTAATTCCCAGTTAATTCATACCGTCGCTTTCGCTGTTAAAGTAGAGCGGCATAAAAAACATACAACTATGACAAAAAGAGTATTATCCATCATTGCGATGCTTCTCGTAGTCCTGCTGTCAGCTTGCGTCAACCAGGAAGAGAAACTGCGTCAGCGTGCCGCTGAATTATGCCAGTATGTCCCCGACCACCAACTGCTTGAGAAATCCAAGGAGTTTATGACCGCCGATTTCTATGCCGTTCTCGACACAATGTTCAATCACCTGCCGGAGTTTGAGGCAATGGACCATGAGTGGTTGCACTACTTCGTTACAGGCAACGGCGGCACAATAGCTGATTTCGAGATTGTCAGCGTTGAACAGACCGATGCCACACACGCCTTGGCCACCGTCAACGTGCGGCAGAAATGGGAGGATGGCTCCTTCGACGAGACAAGCGATGTTGAAGAGCATCGCCTCTACATGGAGAAGGTCGGTGGGCAATGGCTTATGTCCGACTTTGACGAGCACAAGGCCGACTGCATCCGCCATATAGCCCTCAACCGTCGCGAGCAGTCCGTCCGCGCGGCAATCAGTGATTATCTCATCAGCGAGATAGGCACCCACTATAGGCAAGGCGAGTTGTGCATTCCATCGCTGATGATAGTTTCCGAGGATGATGCTGATTCCTCCAAAGTCCGTGTTTTGGGAGATTTTTGGGTGTATTGGTACAATGTCTCAGGTGACACGCTCAAGACCGTTTCCGGCGGCAGCCATCCCGGCTTGATTACTTTGTCTGATGATAACGGCCGCTTTAATGTGACGTCCTTCGACCAAGTGGCCGACGGCTCGGGCTTCCAGCCTTCAGCCAGTCGCATCTTCGGCGAGCATTTTGATATGTTCCAAGAAATGAATTCCAATCAGGAAGTTCGCGAGGCAGTGCGTCAGGAGCAGTTGCGCTACTATATTCATCAAAACGGATTGGATGTTAACTATTATCAGGACTATGGTTGGCCTGCCGTGAAACTATAATCCGGTGTTCATCACTTCGTTTATGAGTCGTTTTAAGACCATATCGCTGTTCATGCGTAGCACTTTCACAGGCCATTGTCTTTGCCTGGCATCCGTGTTGCCGCTCATGTCGGTCTGCCTGCTTGGCTGCCGATCTGCGTCGTTCATACCTCAGGCACCCGACTACAGCGACACTTCGATGTGGTACACCGTCGATGGTGATGCTCAAGGTACAGGAGCCGATGTGTTCTATGTCGTGTCCACGTGGGAAGCCGACTACGACACCATCGTTGCTCCTCACCGAAGCACCTCTAAGCCCCAAACCTACAAATGTCATTATGCCGACGCGCATAATCCCAGACATCGCCAGCACATGGCCACGGAGATTAGCGGAGTGGCGGCTTATATGTCGCTCGGCAATCGTTTCTATGCTCCTTACTATCGTCACACTACCATTGAGGCTTTCATGCTCCACAGCGAGGACAGCACCCGCCGTCGAGCTCGCTTGGCAATGGACGATGTTTGCAATGCCTTCGACCATTTCATTCGTCATCGCGACCCCTCGCGACCGCTTATCATAGCAGGCTTCAGTCAAGGCGGCATGGCAGTGGTCGAATTGCTCAAGCATATGAGCGACAAGACCTATAGCCAACTGGCGGCGGCCTATGTCCTTGGATATAAGGTGACGCCTAAGGACACGCTCCAATGCCACCGCATACGTGCGGCACAGGGTTCTACGGACACAGGTGTCACCATATGCTACAACACTGTCAAGGACATCAAATACATTCAGCCAGCCGTGGCAGCCACCTGCATGGGCATCAACCCCGTGAACTGGCGCACTGATGCCACACCCGCTATGCTCCACGACACCATCACTGTGACGCTCTCTCCCGAATACCACGTGCTTGTGGTCAGCGGTTACAGTGGTTCGGAGTATCGCCCCTATAAGAATTTCATCAACGTAGGTGATATCCACAGCTGCGAACCGTGGCTCTACAGCGAGTGCCTGAAGCAGAACTTCGCCGAACGCGCCCGAGCCTGGCGAAACAAACATGCAAATACTAAGAAATAAATACATTATCACTATGAAGTACCCATGCGAAAACTGCAAGCTACGTGCTCAGTACGACAAGAACCCACATTCGCTCATCGGACGTTTCTGGCGTTGGCAAATCAATTTCTGCCCCAGCTGGCGCGGCTATTTCAAATCCCTGCCGCCCGAGCAGCAGGAAGAACTGCGTCGTAAGTACGATTTCTGGAAGTATTAACTCTTGAACGTTCATAGCTATGCAACTCAAACACTTGACAATGCTCGCCATCCTCGCGTGCAGCAGTGCCGCGGCCATGGCGCAGCAATTGGCGTTTCCGGGTGCCGAGGGCTTCGGCGCCTATGCCACAGGCGGCCGAGGCGGCACAGTGTATCATGTCACTAATCTCAATGCCTCCGGTGCCGGCTCGCTGGCCGATGCCGTGAGCAAGTCGGGGCGCATCGTTGTCTTCGATGTTGGCGGTGTCATCAACATCACGGGCGCCAGCATCACCATAGCCAGCAACATCACCATAGCCGGACAAACAGCTCCCGGCGAAGGTATCACCATCTACGGCGGTCGCGTCATAGCCTCCAAGGCCAAGAACGTCATCATACGTTATATCCGTATGCGTGGCGGCAAGAGCATCGACAGCAGCAAATGCACGCTGACGTTGGATAATTGCGAGAACTTCATAATGGATCACTGCAGTGTGTCGTGGGGACCGTGGGACGATGTCCACATCAAGGACGCCAACAACGTCACCTGGCAGAACTGCATCATTGCCGAGGGCATCGAGCCCCAGCGCTTCGGCAGCATCACCGACGGCACCCGCAACTGGACCATCAGCCATTGCCTGTGGATTGACAATAAGAGCCGCAACCCCAAGATGAAGTGCTACTTGCAGTACTACAACAACGTGGTCTACAACTACGCCATGGGCATCATCGGAGGCCACTCGGCAGCCGACAACTATCAGGACGTGATGAACAACTACTTCATCGCAGGTCCCAACACTACAGGCGATAAATACTTCGACGACTGGACTGAGACCGACCACCTCTATAGCGCCGGCAACTACTACGACGGAAATAAGAACGGTGTGCTCGACGGTCGCCTCATTACCGACTACCACCAGGCCACTCCCATGCAGAAGCCTTATTTCAACGTCACTCATCCCATGAACCTCGAGACGGCAGCCAAGGCTTATGCCTCCGTAGTGGACCACGTGGGAGCTTCACGCGTGCGCGACGTCCACGACCGCCGTTACATCGAGCAGCTGAAATCGCTCGGCACCAAGGGAGCTTTCATCGCCAACGAAGGAGACGTAGGCGGCATAGGCACCCTGGCAGGTGCTACACGGCCTGCCGACAGCGACAACGATGGCATGGCCGACGACTGGGAACGTGCCAACGGCTTGAATCCCAGCGCCAACGATGCCAACGCCTACACCCTCGGAGGCGGCTACACCAACATCGAGCACTACGTCAACAGTCTTGCTGTCAAGAGCACCTTTCTCGTATGCCCTCAGAATGTAGTGGCGAAGCTATCCACAAAGACCTCCGTACGCCTCACATGGACCAACGGCGAGGCTGCGGCCACGGCTATCATCGTGGAGCAGTCCGAAGATGGACGCTCGTTCACCGAGGTGAAGCGCTTGGGTGGTAAGGCTACGGCAGCCACCATCTCCGGCCTCACTGCCGGCAAGGTCTATTTCTTTCGCCTCAAAGCCATCTCCGCTGATGCCGAATCAGGCTACTCCATTGTCGTTTCCGTCAACAACGAGTATATGCAGCCCGGTCGCGGGACGGCTGCCGGCACCACAACCTTCCAGCCACGCGAAGGCTACCTCTATCGAATCATCAACTACGCCACAATCCCCTACAACTCTGGCACCAACTTGGGCGGCGTGCCTAAGTACATGACCTTCACCTTGGGCGGCAGCCTCGGCGCCACCGAGGATTTCCAGTGGGACAGCCCTTCGCAGTTGTGGGAGATAATCCCCGTCGACGGCGGCTTTCACATTCGCAACAGCGCCACCGGCACTTACATAGCCCCCACTAACGCCACCACAGGCGACGGCGACGACCGCATAGGCAACACTACAGAACCTACAGTGATGACCATCAACTACACGGGCGACCAGCAACCCTCACAGACGGGCCTCTCCGCGGCCGTGTCCATGTACCGCATCAACTGCCCCTCGTTCAAGGGTTATCAGGTCCGTGCCCGCGGTTTCGGCAACGACTGGATATGGGGCTCCGGCACCTTTGACCGTGCCGATATGGTGTTCACTTTTGCCGAAGTGCCCCGCTCGCAGGTTATGGCGCTTGCAGGCTTTGATGCCGCCAAGACCTATTCCATCTACAGCTATGGCACCATGTCCGGCTCGGGCGCCAGCGTGGCCGGTCCAGACCTCCAACGCCGCTACCTATTCGATGTGCCCAGTGCCGATGGCCGCCGCGACTCCATCGTCTACCGCATAGGCCTTGCCGAGCAAGCCATCATCGACGGTGCCTCCGACCCGCTCGCCACCAACCCCGCAGCGCTGTGGACCTTGGAGGATGCCGGCAACGGATATTACTATGTTAGAAACCAGCAGAGCGGAGCATATATGGTCATCGACAACTACCTCTCCGCCGCACCGGCAACCATCTACCCACGCTATGCCAAGCACGACAATGGCCACGCTGCCTTCTTCCTCGATGCCGACGAGAGCGGCAAGCGTCTCTTCAACGTTGGTAACCCCGACGCCGACGGCTTGGGCGGACCGCTTGCCATCTTCGCTCTCCATGCCGACCGCACGCGCCTGCGCTGGGTTATTGAGCAAACGGCCGTAGAGCCCATCGTCACCGGCATCACAGCCCAGCACACAGCACCCGCTGCCGTGCCCAGTTACGTCAGCCTCCAGGGAATCACCCTCGCCGCTCCTCCCCGTCGCGGTATCTATATCCAGCGGTACACAGCCTCCGACGGTTCTGTCGTTACGCGTAAGATAGCCGTCGGCAAATAATCATTCTTTCTATGAAGAAGATATTCTCATGGGCAGTAGTCGCCCTGCTCTTCAGCCTCTGCGCGCAGGCGCAGGAGACCTATCGCTACGCAGTCAAGGACACCTGCGCGCTCTACCTCGACATCTTCCGTCCCGATTCCAACGCGCAGACCACCTTCAAGGACATTGCCAAGCCTGCCATCATGTATGTCTTCGGCGGCGGCTTCGTCTCAGGCTCACGCAGCGACCCCGCTGCCCGCGGATGGTTTCGTCGCCTCACTGCCAACGGCTACACCGTGGTAGCCATCGACTACCGCCTTGGCATGAAAGGCTACCGCATGCAGCGTAGCTTGCGCGGCATCCTGAAAGGCCTTGACCGCTTCGTCCTCTCGCAGCAGATGGGCGTTGACGATGTCTTCTCTGCAGTGGCTTTCCTCGCCGCACATCCCGAGTTGGACGTGCCTGTCGACAACCTCGTCATCTCAGGCAGCTCAGCAGGAGCTATCATATCTCTGGCGGCAGCCTGCGCTGTTGCCAATGGTGAAGCTCATGGCGCGCCAGCTGGTTTCGCTTTCAAGGGCGTGATGAGCTTTGCTGGAGGCTTCATCAGCAAGAGCGGACCGCCTAAGTTCCGTAAAGCGCCGTGCCCTCTCCTCCTCTTCCATGGCACAGCCGATAGGATAGTGGCCTACAAACATTTCGGTCTCCGTCGCCGTGGCATCTGGGGAAGCAGCTATTTCGCATCACATCTGCCGTCGGATAAAGGCAACTGCAGTATCTGGCGTTTCCATGACCAAGGTCACGAGGTGGCAGCCTACGTAGGCCTGATGTGGGACAAGGAGCGTGCCTTCCTCGAGAAGAATGTCATGCAGGGCATCCCATGCACTACCGATGCCCTCATCTCCGACCCCTCGCTACCCACCTGGAACTCTAATCGCAAGGCCACAGCGGCAGATCTGTACCAATAGGTTTTTAGTTAAACATCCCTTGTTCTGTTTGCCGTTTACCATTTAGCGTTTACTGTTTAATGTTTACGGTTTACCGTTTACAGTTTTTTGCCAGCTCACTTGACTCCCACTCACCGATGCTAATCAGCTCTCAATCCTCACACTTTATCCCCCGCTGGGGGATTATAGGGGGCTTCATACTCCTCTTTTTCCTCTCCTGCAAACCTATTGACTACACTCAGGAAAATGTGCGGCAATGGGCTCCGCTCCAGGGCGTTCCGCGCCAGGGCTACCAGGGCATGAGCATCTATGGCGACTACCTCGTCAGCCTGCAGAATACTGGCATAGCCACCATCTACCGCCTCCGTTCCGACAGCATGGAACGCCTGCGGCAGTTCCCCCTCGCCAGCAACCATAAGGCCAACCACGCCAATGTCGCCAGTTTCGGCATTGAGCGCTACGCCAAGGAAGATGCCTTCCCGCTCCTCTATGTCTCGCAATGCTCGCGCGAGCGCCACAACGGACTCAAAGACGTCTGTTTCGTCGAGCGCATCAGTCTCGACGCCGAGCCGCAGCTCGTGCAGACCATCATCCTTGATGATCCCGACGGCCTCTTCGGCTACGCCCTGCAGTGGGTCATCGACCACCGTCGCCGCCTCCTCATAGGCTATGGCAACACCATCGAGAACCTCGCCCAGGGCAACCGCTGGCGCATCATGACCTTCCCGCTTCCCACGCTCAGTCAGGGTGTTGAAGTACATCTTCGTCCCTCCGATGCCCTCGACAACTACTGCATTCAGGACATCGACAGCCGTTTCGTCTCGCAGCAAATAGGACAGGGCGCCTGTGTCGTTCGCGACCGCATGTACATCCCCGTAGGCGTAGGCACACTGAAGCATCCTAGCATCCTCTACGTCTGGAACCTCCGTCGCAAGCGTCTCGAGAAAGTTCTCAATTTCCAGGACCTCGTCCCCCATGAGTTTGAGGACTGCGAGCCCTACCGCCGCGATCTGATCATGCAAACCAACGGCGCCGGCATCGTCAGATTCCATCCAAGACCAAAATAACACATTACCCCGTTCTTCAGAAAAAATTATGAACTAGACCCTTGCTTCCACTTTTTGGTAGTTTTTACAGGTTAATCCATTGAAATAGTTGTACTTACACGAGTGGAGGCTTTTTATGTAGCCTCCACTCGCGTAATTGTCAGTAAATGAATGCGTTAAGCCTTGTCTTTGCCTGAAAAGTGGAAGCAAGGGTGAAGTTCATATAAAAAAGTATCGACGGTCTAATAACTAAGCAATATAGATACCAAACAATACAAATAAAAAGGATTGTAAACCTATATTGTCAATAACATTATAACCTGTCAACCAAATCGGTATAAGTTGGCCCGTACTTGCAGCCCGCTATGACCGTATGTGTTGGCCGTTATGACCGTATGTGTTGGCCGTTATGACCGTATGTGTTGGCCGTTATGACCGTATGTGCAGTCCGTTATGACCATATGTATGAGCCGTTACGACTGCATGTCTCGCCATATGTATAAGAGATATAAAGAATGATATCATTTTTTTTGAAAGATTTTTGTTTACGATTTCAAAATAATAACTATATTTGCCGCCGAAAACAAATACTGAAGTTATTGCCGAGGTAGTTGACCATGCGATTGAATGCGGAACATAATAAAGAGATTTTTAGTGCAATAAGCCATGATGTTGTTAAATGTGTGGATTTTGTGACAAAGGCATACTATCCGGACAGCCAAAAGGAATTGGTCTATGTGGCCAATGAAGAGGACGGATATATTAATCACTTATTCAAGCAACATCATGGATTTATAAATAAGATAGCAGCCCGGTATCATTTTCATTTCACATATGTCCCATCATTGGCTAATCTGGAAGTGATTTTGTATTCGTATCTTTGTTGCCAAATCCCAAATATCAAACAATTATGACAAACTACGAATACATTTTAAGTGAAAGTAAACGAGCACATTATGGAGCTTGGAGCGAGAAGACTATAAATGAGTGTAATTAAAAAAATAGGTAAGATGATGAAACACATAAATGAATACTTAGGTTTTGCATCGCAGTGGAACGATGTGCCGTTGAAGAGTGGATATGACTTCATCGATGATGAATTGGGAGGATATCATCCTGGTGAACTTATGACGATTTGCGGGGTGGAGAATAGCGGCAAGACGGCTTTCATCATCTCGCAAATTGACCGACTCGCCGTGGAACAGAAGATTCCCACGATCGTAGGGATTGGCCTGATGGATGTGCCATTGTTCATGGCGTCGATGATTGCATATCATTATGATATTGCAACGAACAATCTATGGGGCTTATGGGACGATCCAGGTTATCAAGATGATATCAATGAGTACAAATCTATGTTGAAGGAAGCACCATTATATGTGTTGGATAATTATATTCAAGATGAGGACTGGGTGAAAAATCTAAGTGAAAGGATTGCTGAGAAGGGGATACGAATGATTTTCCTGGATGAATGGGAAAGTATAACCATTCAAGAAACGTCCTTAGGGTTGAGACAATTGGCTCTCCATACAGGAACTACCATTGTCAAAACTGAAGTGGTTTGGAATGACAGAGAGGTGGATGGTCACAGAGTGGCGTTATCTGATTTCAACGTCAGGAAATATAATAATGCCAGCAGTGCGTCAGATACTGTCATTGCGTTTAATGACTATGAGTTTATGAAAATATTTGTAGATGAACGTGGGGTTAATCTTCGAGGTGTGTTGGGGATAGAGATCCTAAAGAAAAAAGGTGTAATCAAAAAGAAAGAGTATAGGCTATTTAAGAAACGGCTGTATTTTCGGAAACTCTTCTCGGGTTCGGGTTATGATGTACCGGAGTCTAGACCAATCATCGAACATATATAGTAGCCCTTTTTTATCATGCTTCTCGTTTTTCGACTTATACGAAATATGTAGTTTTGAATTGAAAAATGGATTTGAAATTTGACACACACGTTTAATATGGGACCTCATTCAAGGGGGGGAGGCGCGAACCACAGTGTTGGCCATGAATGGAGTCCGTAGACGGTGCTTGTACTTTGTGAAAAATAATTTTGGGAAAACATTTGGGCGTGTGGGAGGAATGTGTTAACTTTGCTGCGCAATATCTCCCCTCGGGGCTTTTTTCATTAATTTAATAAGGAGTAGAAAAGGTATGAAACAACTGACAGGCAGGGCTGGGAACACTGTGTTCCAGCCGGTTACGGATTTACGTGACGAACATGAGGCGGGCATAGAGTTTAATATGCCTAAGGATACGTCGATAGGTATCATCAAGGTGGTTGGCGTTGGTGGCGGTGGCTGCAACGCAGTACGGAATATGTGGCTGGAGGGCATCGAGAACGTAACGTTTCTGGCATGCAACACCGACAGCCAGCAGTTGGTGCACTGTCCGGTGCCGGTGAAGCTGCAGCTGGGCGAGGACGGCCTTGGCGCCGGTGGCAATCCCGACAAGGGGCGTGCTGAGGCAGAGAAGTCGCTCGAGCGCATCAAGACGATGCTCGACGACGGCACGAAGATGGCTTTCGTGACGGCTTCTATGGGCGGCGGCACAGGCACGGGGGCTGCTCCGGTGGTGGCGCGCGTGGCGAAGGAGATGGGCATACTGACGATAGGCATCGTGACGATTCCGTTTGCTTTCGAAGGGCGCCAGAAGATAATGAAGGCACTGCAGGGACTGGAGGCCATGCGCGAAAACGTGGATGCGCTGTTGGTGGTGCAGAACGATAAGCTGACCGGAGGCGGCACGAAGATGGTGGACGGCGCACCGATGCGCGTGCCCATGAAGGCGCAGTTCAAAGAGGCTGACAATATTTTGAAGGACGCTGCCAAGAGCATCTCGGAGCTGATTACGCTGCACACGGACGGCGATATCAATTTGGACTTCCGTGACGTAGAGACGACGATGAAGAACGGCGGCGATGCCATAATGGCGGCAGGGCGCGCCAGTGGCGAGCTTCGCGTGGAGCGTGCCATAGTGGAGGCGCTGGACTCGCCGTTGCTCTACGGCGGCGACATAGGCCGTGCGAAGCGCATACTCTTTGACATCTACACGAGCGACGAGGAGCCTCTGTACATGGATGAGATGCAGGAGGTGGCGGATTTCATGAATCAGCTGGACCCGGATATCGACGTCATCTGGGGCACGTCTACTGACAACTCGCTGGGCAAGGACGTAAAGGTGATTATCCTGGCGGCAGGTATGGCGGGACAGATGAAGGAGCCGGCGGTGCAGGATGCGAAGGATGATGCTTATTTCGATGCACTGATGAAGGAACTGTACAAACCGCGCCGCAAATGGGGCGAGCAGTTGCTCTTCAACGAAGAGGAAACGGGACATGACGATGTGGCGGCAGCTGAGGCTGAAAAGAGGCATGAACCTGAAGAGGAGAGGGTAGAGGGATCTGCGCTGTCTGAGGCTGCAGAAGACACTGCCGAAAAGCCCGCACATCTCTCATTCCTGGAACGTGCCAAGGCATGGCTGATGAGGTTGACGGAAGAAGAGGGGTGAGGGTTGGAACTGTGTTTCAGGTGAGAGCGTGAACGCGCGGTGAGGGGTGAGAGCTGCTTCGCAGCGGCGAGAAATTCTTCGGGTAATGGCTCTTTATTCTTAAGTTCATATTCCTCAATCTTTAATCCCTATTCCTTATTCTCTTTTCCGTTAATCACCAAAAACTGCATGTTTTTTGAAAAAACTTGGGGGAGGATGGCGTTTTTTCTGCTTTTCTTTTCTCAGTTTTCTCTTTGCTCGTCGTGAGTTCCTGTTCTACCATTTGCCCCACCAGAGACAACACGACGTGAGGCGCATCTGGATCGCCATCGGCTTTGTCAAGGCTTCCGACGATGCGACTTAAAGGTTCGTGCCATGCCTCGTTCACGGGGATGGTGATGTGATAGATGCCAGGACGGCTGTATTTGTTGCGGAAGCATCACCGCCCCATACGATGGCTGCTATTGTCTGTGGACATGATTTGAAAGAATCGTCTAATGCGAAGCACGTGTAAGGCGTGATATGTTAACGTAGACCGGTCCGATGAGGCCAGACGGACGCAGAGGCTGCTGAGCGGAGGGCCCGCTGATGACCCAAGTGCGTCGTTGCTCCTGAGGACGTGCGGCATCATAAACAAGACGGTTGAACCAGGTACTGGTGACCTCGATGCGAATGGTGTTGTTCCCGCGACGAACATACTGTGTAATATCGGTTGCGTAAGGGGCAGCCCAAAGCGTGTCGACAGTATGATTGTTCACGCTGACTACGGCAATCTCCTCAACACTACCCAACTGAAGGAGATATTGATGTCGATTCTTTTTGTTTTTCAGTTGTAGCTTAGTCTCGTATGTGGCAGTGCCAGAGAAGGCCTTTCCTTCATCGCTGAGCGCTAGGTCTTTCCATGCCTTCAGCTGGTTGATGGTCAGTGGCGCGTCTATGCCCCAACCTTTTGGAAACGTAAGCGTCCAAGGACCATCGAGTGGGGTAGAAGCGATGACGGAAGGAGGCGTATAGGGGCGCAGCTCGCGGTCATGGCGGAAGACGACAAATACCATCTCGCCTTGCTGCAAGCTAAGGCGGACATGGGTGTACGCTCCATCGGCGTGAGCTTCGGCTGTCTGTACGCGTCCGTTCATGGGATTCCAGATTTCTACGCCACCCGTCTGATGGAAACTGACCACGCCATCGAATGATTGCTCCTGCAGCGGACAAACCATATACCAGTCGGCCCCTTCGGCTTGCCTGTGTAGCCATCTCACGTTGGCAGGCTTCACGTCGGGCTCCAGTCCCATTTGTTGTAAATGCTGCTGAAGGTGTGCAACTTCGGGGTCGGTAATAACTCGTCCTCCAGCATCGGTCAACGCTTGAAGTCGTTGCTGCGTTTCGGGTAGCAGACGTCGGCTCTCAGGTATCCATAGGACATCATAAGCGATGCCTTCGGGTGTTGTCCATCGTCCATCTTTCACCATGATGCGGTGGAGTAGGGCGTCGGTGTTGCAGTAGTCGTAGTTGAAACCTTGTGGAAAAGCAATGTACTGGTCGGGCTTCTGCTGTATCTCGTCGCCCAAGAACCAAAGCACGCTGCTGACAGGTCGGCCGCGTTCGAGCATAAAAGCGCATCGAGCCAGATAGGTGTTGAAACTGCGCATGAAGGGCCACCAAGTCTGTTTGCGAAGGAAAGGTGTCCCGATGGCTCCGCCAAAAGAAGTGCCTGGGAAATAGTGGTCGGCGTCGGGGTTGTGGGTATAGGTATGGAAAATGGTGTGCGTGACTCCTTCCACCATATTCTGATTGGCCACCTCTCGCAGCATGCTCAGGTGCTCGTCCCAGGTGAGGTCAAACGAAGTGAACGATTCAGCCGAGACACGTGGCTTGCCATACATTCGTGCAGCAGAGGCCGTGCCGCGGATGGGCTTGTAGTTGTGGTTGGAGAGCCAATGGCTGAAGGGTTGCCAATACTCGGTCATGGGAACGTCGGCATATTTGTAGAATTCCAACGGGTCGGCAGGGAAGATGTCGCCTGCAGCCGTCTCGTAGCTGACAGTCAGCCCCTTTTCGTGAGCTAACCGTGACATCGTACCATAGAAGCTCTCGCAGAACAAAGCATTGAGTGTTCGCCGCCAGTCGGAAAGGAAGCGGCAGGTTTGTTCGCGGCTGTCGAGAACCCAACCGAATAAGGCCGGCATCCATGGGGTGAGGTCGTAGTGTTGGCGTGAACTGAATTCCTGTGGCATGAAGCGAGTCCAAGACTGAGACGAACATTCCCAACTATCCATGAGCAGGTTGTTCACAAGCCCGTTGAGGGGACCGTCAACCAAACGGCCGATATAGCTGCGGAACTGATGGTTCACGTAGGCCGTGTCGAACTTGTTGACTTCCCAACCCGTAGCTTCAGCCGGAGCAGGTCCATTGCGTCGGCCTGTGTTGACATGACCGATACGCAGGATGGTCCAACGTCCTTGCGGAGCCTGCCAACGTAAACGTCCTTGCGGGTCCATGTTGTCCGTGATGTCGATGATATCGGCTTTCTTGACAAAGCAGGCATCGTCGTCTGTTATCTTCGTCACTGGCAGTAGTGACCGTGATGTCCATCCAGCCTCCATCTCCCAATTGTGACCCCGTGCAGCCGTTGTGAACTTTAGGCTCGAGAGGTTCATGGTGTGAAGGTTGGCAATCTCGAGGGTATAAGTGTCATCATCAGAAGTTGCCGTGAGGGCGAAGGTCATTGTCTGCTGATTGTCCTGCCAGTTGGCGCGAGGGAAATCGGTATCAAGCACCACTTTCTGCGTGGCGGTAGTGATGCGCAAGTGAATGTCAGGCTGTACACCGAACTCATGGTTGAAGTTGTCAATGGGATTGAACACTACGCTGTGTGCATGGCGCCCGTCCTTCAGGCGGATGGTGACCCGATGGGGCCGTTCAGACGTTGTGGGCCGTAAGGTGAATCCTTTCCCGTCAATTAGTAAGTGTTGCCAGTCGGCAAGGTATTCGTCGGCCTGCACCGAGATGACTTCGCAGGATTGAGGCGTATCGTGGAGCGGGGTGGGAAAGGCGAGCACTGCGATATCGCGCCAGTCACGCCATTCTTCGGTGAAGGGATGAGCGAGCACGGTGTCAATCAGACCGCCTCCACGAATGTCGGCACGGACGTAGCTTAGATGACGCATGGCTTGTTCGGGCTTAATCCAAGGTCCGCCGCTTGTAGCCCAGCCCGGACATGTCTGAAGGCTGAACCTTAACCCTAATCGATGCGCCTCCTCGGCAGTATGCTTGACCAAAGCCTCCCATTTAGGACTTAAACATTCAATGTGTTCCTCTGTGCCAGGCCAGTCGGCGGGATCACCCACTTGTCCATGGAAGAATTGAATGCCTTGGATACCGGATTCCGCAATGGCCTCGAGGTCTTTTGTGATACCTTCTTGTCGTACGCTGCCGTTGATGAAATGGAACCAAGTCTCGGGATAGAAGATGCGGTCGGGATGAAGGAATGATGTCTCGTCGGTCGTGCTGAAAGGACGATTCAGCAACGAAGAATCAGGAGTGGCTCTGAACGTGTCATGCGACCATGCGGTGAACATGGTGACCAGTGCCAGACAGAAAAGTAAGAATATTTTGTGTCTCATCTAGGTTCGTTTTTAGAGGTAGATTATTGCAACTATTATTCTGGCTGCAAAGTTAGGTAAAAGATTTGGCGTGGTCTAAGATTTTGTCCTTTTTTTGTCTTTGCTCGGTGAATACGCTCAAATGCACTCGTAGGGCGAGTGTAAAGATTTCATGCTCAAAAGGCCCATTCCGTTACGCAAGAAATGCCTTCAAGAAGCTAAAAGTGCAACGAAGAAAGAAAAAGTGACTGAAAAGTTGCGGTTGTTCGGAAATAAAGTTGTAATTTTGCAGCCGTGTTGTAAAAAAAGAGCGAGAACGCTCGACCAAAAGGAAATCAATAACAAAACGACATAAGATTGACTATGATCAAGATTACACTTCCCGACGGCTCTGTACTCGAACGCGAGGCAGGCGTAACGGGTTACGAGATTGCTGAGAGTATTTCACCGGCTTTGGCCCGCAGCGTAGTGAGCTGTGGCGTGAACGGCGAGACTGTGGAGCTGAACCGCCCCATCACCGAGGACGCAGAGTTTGTGCTCTATAAGTTCGACGATGAGCAAGGCAAGCACACCTTCTGGCACACCAGCGCACACCTGTTGGCAGAGGCTCTGCAAGAGCTCTATCCCGGTGTTCAGTTCGGCTTCGGTCCTGCTATTGAGAACGGTTTCTATTACGATGTCCTGCTGCCCGATGGCAAGCAGATCAGCGAAGGCGACTTCGCCACGATAGAGGACAAGATGAAGGAACTGGCAGGGAAGAAAGAACCCGTAGTGCGCCGTGAAGTGTCTAAGGCAGATGCTCTGAAGGAGTTTGCCGCCGATGGTCAGACTTTCAAAGTGGAGCATATCGACCAGGACCTCGAGGATGGCACCATCACCACTTACACCCAGGGCAACTTCACCGACCTATGCCGCGGCCCACACCTTGTGAATACCGGCGACATAAAGGTCGTAAAGCTGACGAGCGTGGCAGGTTGCTTCTGGCGCGGTGACGCCGAGCGCGAAAGCATGCAGCGCCTCTATGGCATCAGCTTCCCCAAGAAGAAGATGCTCGACGACTACTTGCTCATGCTCGAAGAGGCCAAGAAGCGCGACCACCGTAAGATTGGCAAGGAGATGGAGCTCTTTATGTTCAGCGACCGCGTTGGCAAGGGACTGCCCATCTGGTTGCCGAAGGGTACTGATCTGCGTCTGCGTCTGCAAGAGATGTTGCGTAAGATTCAGAAGCAGTACGGCTATCAGGAGGTCATCACGCCAAACATCGGTGGCAAGAACCTCTATCAGACTTCAGGCCACTGGGATCACTATGGCAAGGATAGCTTCCAGCCCATACAGACACCTGAGGAAGGCGAGGAGTACCTGCTGAAGCCTATGAACTGCCCGCACCACTGCGAGATCTTCGCCAATCGTCCCCGCTCCTATAAGGAGTTGCCCTTCCGCTGCGCCGAGTTCGGTACAGTGTATCGCTACGAGATGAGCGGTGAGCTGCACGGACTTACCCGCGTGCGCTGTTTCACACAGGATGATGCTCACATCTTCTGCCGTCCCGACCAGGTGAAGAAGGAGTTCACAAACGTTATCGACATCATTCAGCGTGTGTTCTCTACCTTCAATTTCAGCGATGAGAATGTTGAGGTGCAGATTTCACTGCGCGACCCGAAGGATAAGAAAAAATATATCGGTTCAGACGAGGACTGGGCAAGCGCTGAACAGGCCATCGTTGATGCCTGTGAGGAGAAAGGCATGAAGGCTCGCAAGGAAATCGGCGAGGCCGCTTTCTATGGTCCCAAGCTCGACTTCATGGTCAAGGACGCCATCGGTCGTCGTTGGCAGCTCGGAACGATACAGGTTGACTATCAGTTGCCTCAGCGCTTCCAACTGGAATACACCGGCGAGGACAACCAGAAGCACCGTCCGGTGATGATTCACCGCGCGCCCTTCGGCTCTATGGAGCGCTTCGTGGCTGTGCTCATCGAGCACACTGCAGGTCACTTCCCACTCTGGCTCACTCCAGACCAGGTGGCTATCCTGCCTATCTCAGATAAGTTCAACGACTATGCCAAGCAGGTTCAGGAGGTTCTCGGACAATATGACGTCCGTGCAATCCTCGACGACCGTTCCGAAAAGATAGGCCGCAAGATCCGCGACAATGAGATGAAGCACATACCTTATCTGCTCATCGTTGGCGAGAAAGAAGCCGCAGATGGACTTGTGAGCGTAAGAAAACAGGGTCAAGGCGACCAAGGAAGCATGAAAATCGAAGATTTTGCAAAGAAAATCAACGAAGAAGTGCGTAGTATGACAGAAAAGTATTAACTTTGCGCCCGCTAATTTGACAATTCGACAGTTGACAGTTCTTGAAGGCTCATGCATCGCAAGCGCTGGGCGGATAGATTACAATAGAGACAGTTGACAGTCGGAACATAGAAAAAGCGGAAACGTAGATTATTATTAATGAAGAAAAACAACCTCAAAAGTCAGTATCGCGTTAACGAACAGATACGTGCTGCAGAAGTACGAGTCGTGGGCGATGATGTGGAATCGCAAGTGCTGCCACTGCGCGACGCCATTCATTTGGCCGAGCAGAAAGGCGTAGACCTTGTAGAGATATCGCCCAACGCCGAGCCCCCCGTGTGCCGCCTCATCGACTACTCGAAATTCATCTACCAGCAGAAGAAACGCCAGAAGGAGATGAAGGCCAAGCAGGTGAAGGTGGAGGTTAAGGAGATTCGCTTCGGTCCTCAGACCGACGACCACGACTACAACTTCAAGCTGAAGCACGCCCAAGGCTTCCTCTCGGACGGCGACAAGGTGAAGGCTTACGTCTTCTTCCGCGGCCGCTCAATCCTGTTCAAGGAACAAGGAGAGGTACTGCTCCTGCGTTTCGCTCAGGACCTGGAGGACTATGGCAAGGTAGAATCCATGCCTGTACTCGAAGGTAAGCGCATGACGATGTTCATCGCCCCCAAGAAGGTGGCCCCCAAGAAAGCTGAGACCGACGATGACGACGACGATGACGTTGAAGAGCCGGTTCGCAAGAAACCTCAACAGAAGGAACGTAAGGAATACACCGGTCCGAAGGTTGAGGGAGAGAACTGGGACGACTAGTTGATAGTTGACAGTTGATAGTTGATAGTTGGCAGTTGATAGTTGACAGTTGAAAGAAATGAAAAAGGATTGCGCGCTGCGCCCGGTATATGCGCAGCCGCGTCTGTTAATTAATAACAATTAAAAACAAACAAAAAAATGCCAAAAGTAAAGACTAATTCCGGAGCAAAGAAGCGTTTCACGCTCACCGGAACGGGTAAGATTAAGCGTCACCACGCTTATCACAGCCACATCCTGACAAAGAAAACCAAGAAGCAGAAGCGCAATCTGCAGCACAGCGACATCGTTGTCACTGCCAACCGCAAGCAGGTTCGCGAACTCCTCCTTCTTCGCTAATCTCCTGTACAGGATAGAGAGTTAAACAAGTATTTCTGAAAGGAAATCACCCAAAGTCAAACCGAACGATGGCCTGAAAAGAGATTAGGGATTACGGATTAAAGATTGGAGATTAAAGATTAGAGATTATGGATTAAAGATTAGAGATAATCGCAATCGTAGAATCAAATCTTAAAATCAAATCGCAAGATCCGACAATCACAGTCCGCCTACGTTCAAAAACAAACAAAATTATGCCAAGATCAGTTAATCACGTTGCTTCACGTGCAAAGAGAAAGAGAATCCTGAAGCTTACACGCGGCTACTTCGGTGCCCGCAAGAACGTCTGGACCGTAGCCAAGAACACTTGGGAGAAAGGTCTGACCTACGCCTATCGCGATCGCAAGAACAAGAAGCGTTCATTCCGCGCTCTGTGGATCCAGCGTATCAACGCTGCCGCACGCATGGAAGGTATGAGCTACAGCCAGCTCATGGGCGCTCTGCACAAGGCTGGCGTTGAAATCAACCGCAAGGTGCTCGCCGACCTCGCCATGAACCACATGGAGGCTTTCAAGGCTATCGTAGCTAAGGTAAAGTAAGTAAGCAAGGGGTCTCGCACCCATTTTGACTGAACACAAAGAGAGGGCATGTCCAAACGGACACGCCCTCTCTCTTTGTTTGTATGTGCCGGTGATATAGCAGCTGGCTACCTGTAGGGTAAGCCTTCTGCTATATCATCACGTTGTTTTATTGTTCACCTGGCATTTTGCCGTCCAAGGCATTGATGATCATCTCGAGGAGCTCGTCGGTGGGGCGCGAGAGCATCATGTTGCCAATCTTGCGCTGAGCCTTGCGCTTGCCCTGATGAATCTCATCGATACGCTGACGTAGGATTTGCTTCATCTGATCCTTGTACTTGACCTCGGCATTCGGGTCGGCAAACGGCCTTGCCCAATTAGCCAGTTGCATATCATCGGCATTGAGGTCGGGGTTGGCAAGATATTCGCGGATATAGCGGATGTAGGCATCGTATTTCTTCTGCTTCTCAGTGAGCGTGATGAGGGTGGAGAGGCGATAGTGGTCGGCATTCTTCACGCCAAGCACGCCAAGGAGAGCCTGGAAGCGACCGAAGGCAGCCTCGTCGAGGGTGGCAGTGCCGTCGGCTTCGTTGATCATCTGGCGCTGGAAGTTGCTCAGCACGTTCTGTATCTTCATCTGCACGGGCATCTCACCCATGACGGCGGACAGAGCCTCGGGGTGCTGAGCCGTGTAAACGAACGACTTGGCGAATGGGTTGTTGATGTTGCGGAAGAAAATCATGCGCAGGGTGCTGTCGGTGGCGAAGGTCTCTTCCTTGCCTTCGAGAATGGCTTCGGCCACGTTGTTAGCTTCGTCGCCCTTGTACGAGGCGGTCAATGTCTTCAGGTACTGCATGAGGAACTCAGGGTCGCGGTCGCCGGCTTTCCAGCGCTGCTCGAGGTTTGAGGAGCTGTTGTCGGCGCTCTTCTCGGTCACTACCTTGATGAACTCGTCGGCAGCCTGATAGCCAAGGAAACGCGAGATTTCCTGAGCGTCGGCGTTGAAGATTACGAAAGTGGGGTAGGCCTGAATCTGCAGTTTCTTGGCCAACGGAGCGCCATAAGCGCTTTCCATGTCAATCTGCAAGTTGATGAACTTAGGATTCATGAAGGCACCCACTTTCTCGAGCGGGAACACTTCCTTGGCCATCTTCTTGCAAGGACCACACCATTGGGTATAGCAGTCGAGGAAGATGAGCTTGTTCTCGGCTTTGGCCTTGGCAGAAGCTTGCTCCAGGGTTGTGCCTGCGGGTTCGAATACTACGCCTTGGGCTGACGCAGTGAGTGCGAAAGCCAGCGTGATGATGGTTGTGAGCAGTTTTTTCATTATTGTAAATATGAGTTTTGAGTTTTTGAGTTTATAAGTTTATGAGTTATTTAGTTCTAGAGTTTATGAGTTTGTTTCACGTTAGCACATTTATATGTTTGACCGCTTAACAGTTCTTTGGTTTAAGTCTTGAACTACCGGACTGTCAACTCCCCACTTTGAAAGAAAGGGGAGCCCGAAGGGCGGGGTGAGTCTGATGGGTGAGTCTGCGAATTGTGTCTATTGCATAGAGAATTTCCAAGCCATATCCTTGACTCGGCCTGGAATAGGATATTCGTAGTGGTTGTCGGTGTTGAGGATACCGCTGGCGGGATTGATGAGGTATTCGTAAACACGGCCTTGCTGGGTGTTCTTGTTCCAAGTGGCGATGTGCACCAGTCGGTCCGACGAAGGTACCATGCCGTAGCCGTAGATGGTGCCGTGGTAGTACTTCATAATTCGTACACAAGTCACCTCTTCGTCCTCTGAAGGCGCCGTCCACGCCACGGATGCAGGCTGCTGGCTATCATAAGCGAAGTTGTAAACCTTATTGCCGGAAGCGTAGTAGATGAAGCTTCCGACATGGCTGGCGGCCATCGACGTGGCGTTGGCGATGCCTGGGCACAGGTCGTTCATAGGATACAGGCCTACGCCTATATTGTTGTCCTGAGGCGTGGAAGTTGAGAAATTAGAAACCGTAAGGTATCGCGCGCCCGCGCGTTCCATAATTATATATTCGTAAGGACGTAGGGCTACGGCGTAGCTGGTGCCTTTGCCCCAGTCGGCCATCACGAATTCCATGCCTGTGTTGTTGATGTCGAAAGCGCAGAGGTCAGGTTCCTGCGGTGCAAACTCCTCGAGCTGAGCGCTGTTGTAAGCCGCGTAGCGGAAGCGGTGGTAGGTGTTGTCGTAGACCACTATGCCGTAGTTCAGTGTCTGTGGAACCTCTGCGTTCCAGGGTGCCAGTTCTCCTATGCCGTGGGCGAACTTTGGCACGCCGAACTTTGTAGCACGCCCTTCGGTGGCGCTGAAGGAGTAGGTGTTGGTGTAGATATCGTTGGCGTTGAGCAGCACCTCAGAGCTCTGCCCGCTCATCACGCCTGAGCCATGCTGACCATACCAAGTGGGGTGCATCACTGCAGGCGGTTCGTGGAAGAATTGGTCGAAATCCAAGGCCTTGAGTATGCCGTTCTCGCTCACGCCTACGAGGGTCCAGTCGGTGCATAGGCCTACATAGTTGTTGCCCGACGCCAATGACACGGCGATGTCAAGGCATCGGATGGGGCGACCTAGCAAGGCTTCGCCGTTGGTGGTCTCGTAGAGGTTGGTGTAGTAGCGGTTGTAGTTGGCGTTGAGCTTGGTCCAGGGGTTGTAGATGAGGGCGAGATCTGAGTAACCGTGTTTGTCGGCACGCTCATAGAATACCATCCAGCCGCCGTCGAACACTTCGCTCACGGCCACAGGCACGCGCCAGAACTGACGGATGCCGTCGTTGCGGTTCTGCACCACGAGTTGCACGTAATAGTTGCCGCCCGTACGGCTGATGACGGCGTTCAGGCGACGCTCGGTGCCGATGGTGTCGATTACGGCGCTCGCTCCTGTGCCGGAGGTGGCGCTGAAGATGGTCCATGTGTAATCGAGCGGTGCCTCGTCGGCTTTCACTACTTCCTCGCCTCGGAACGTCACCTTAGGCTCCAGCACGAGTGTGTCGAAACGCATGATGGCGTATTCGCTTTGGATGCCGGCACCGGTGGTGTCGATTGCCACGGCATCGAGTTCGTGGTAATCGTAGTTGCCTTGGTCGTCGTAGCAGCCTGCAGTTGCGACGGCGAGAGTGAAGAGTGACAGGGCGAGAAGTGAAGAATAGGAGCTACTCTTCACAACTGCTTTCCTCTGCGCTGTGTATAATCGACTAAAAAATGACTTTCTCATCCTTATCTATATAATTATTGTGTAATTCTTCTCTGTTGTTTCCCCTTCCTGACGGAAGGGGCACTGGGGCTTTCTTCTTTGGGCTCCCTTCGCTGACTGGAGGGGAACGGTGGTTGGGTTAGAAGGTTACCGGATTGCCGAATTCATCCGTGAGGGGCTCCTCGTGAGTTTCGTTGTACTCGTTGAGGGCTCGCTGCATGAGCTGCTGCAGGTGAATGGCATAGGCCACTGATACGACATTCAGTTCCTCGTCGTAGGCGGTCTGGGTGTTGTAGTTTATCTCAAAGTCTACGAGACCGAGGTGCTCGATCATGAATTGGTACTTGACGCGGCTGTAGGTGCCGAAGTACTTGGAGAGGGGAATGCGCGGGAAATTGGCTGCGTCCCAGTTGTCGGGCTTGGCGAGGTAGTTTTTCAGGACTACTGTGAACTGCTGGTGGTTCTCGGTGCCCAATTGGAATTCATCGTTGGGCACTACGCGGAAGTTGATGTGCCCGTCTTTCGTGGTGAAGAGTGTGGGCGAGCTGAGCGCCTGGCTATTGAAATAGACCTGATAGGTGCCGCCTATCGCGCCTGCGGGGATAATGTAGTCCTCAGTCCGCACTGTGTTTGCCATGAGGTCGTAGTCGCCGCCGAAAGGCTCGAGGTGGAAAGTGCGGTCGTGGTCGGCCGGCACACCGCTTATCTGGGCGTAGAAAGTCACGGCACCTTCCTCGTAGGCGTAGGAATAGTTGTAGGTGGTGGATTCAAACACGGCGCCGGCGGCGTTGCCTACCCATATGTCGAGGCTTGTGCGGTCAGGGTCGTAGGTCGATATCTCCTCGTGGGTGCATGAGGCGAGCATCGCTGCCATGATGGCGATGAATGAATAGCGGATGTATAAAGAATGGTTGATTCTCATAGACATTTATATGTGTGTTGTTGTCGGTTCTTGGTTGGCTGTGGGGAACCTTCCTGACGGAAGGGGCACGGTGGCTTTTACTTTTGGGCTCCCCTTCCTGACGGAAGGGGCACGGTGGCTTTTTTCTTTTGGGCTCCCCTCCAGGGAGGGGGCTTTTCTTTATTTATTTGCCTCTCTCTGGGCGGCTTCGGTTTCGGTTATTGGCAGCGGGAAGGTGTATACTTTCTCGGCCACGGCGTCGACGTCGGAGTAGAGGATGTTGGGGCGGTTCAAGCGTTTGTAGAGGAAGAATAGCTGGCCCTCGCCGAGGAATTCGCGGCGGTATTCGCGTATGAGTTCAAGCTCGAAATCGGAGGGCAGTTCGCTCATGGCAGGCAGGTTGCGGGCTATGCGCAGCTGGTTGAGGGCAGCCCGTGCGCCGTCGGTATTGCCTTGGCGCTGCAGTACTTCAGCTCGTATGAGGTACATCTCTGAGATACGCATCAGCGGCATCTTATATCTGTAATATGTGTTGTTGCCAGCGGGGTCATCGTATTTGGCCGTGTAGCGGTTGTTGGCATGAGTGGCTGTGCCGGATTTGAACAGGAAGGTGTAGCGATAGTCCTGTGTGGCGTTGTCGAAATAGTCGAGCAGTCGGTCGCGTGTGACGGCGAAACTGTACTGTGAGCCATCGTCGAAATAGCGGTCGGCGATATCAGCCTTGAGCGTCAGGTTGTTAAGGGCGAACAGGTGTTCGGTGGCGAAGCAGCGGTCGTAGCCGGCCTGCAGGTTGGACACTGTGGCCCATGGGAATTTCTCGGAATCGATTACCTCGTTGGCGGCGTCGAGGGCTTGCTGGTAATCGCCTTGCCACATGTAGACGCGGGCTTCGAGGGCCTTGACGGCGTAGTAGTTGAGGTGTAGCTGGCGGTTGAGCAGGTAGCCGTTGTCGACGCTCTCGGTGATCTCGCGCCCTGTGACGATGGGGTCGGCACCTTTGAGCAAAGCCTCGGCAGTCTTCAGGTCGGCGAGCACGGCGGCAGCAGCTTCGCGCACTGTGAGCTGTGGGAAAACACGGTAGCTCAATGCGGTGGAGTAGGGGATTGATGGCTGCTCGGGATTTACGGCGAAGCTGACGCCGAAGCAGCGCAGAAGGTCGAAGTGGAGGAATGCGCGCAGGGCTATGGCTTCGCCTTTGATGACGTCGTGGTTGTCGGCCGAGAAGAGGCCGGGCTGGTCGTCGATGTGCTGAAGCAGGTTGTTGGCATTGGCGATTCCGCTATAGCTGTTTGCCCAGATAGCTCGGATGTAGTTTGTCGGGAATGAGGCGTCGTAGTTGAAGGCTGCAGCGTCGTCGTACTGGCTGGCGTAGTAGAAATCCCATTCGTGGCCGAGCACTCCGAGGAAACCGTAGGTGGCTTCTTTGGCATAGGTGGAAGTGCTGACCATGGAGGAATAGACGCCGGCGAGGGCTTCCTTGAAGCCGCTCTCGCTCTTGAACAGCTCTGTGTCCTCGACTTGTGAGCGTGGCTGAACGTCGAGCCAGTCGTTGCATGAGGCGAGCATCGCTGCCATGATGGCGATGAATGAATAGCGGATGTATAAAGAATGATAGATTCTCATAGACATTTATATGTGTGTTGTTGTCGGTTCTTGGTTGGCTTTGGGGCCCTTCCTGACGGAAGGGGCACGGTGGCTTTTTTCTTTCTGAGCTCCCCTTCCTGACGGAAGGGGCACGGTGGCTTCTTTCTTTAGAATGTGGCGGTTAGACCCAGTGAGAAGGTGCGGGCGTATGGATAGCTGAGACCACGCTCGGCCTTGATGGTTGCCAGATGGAAGACATCGTTCATATAGGCTGTCACGCGCAGACGCTCGAGCTTGGCTCGCTGGAGCCGTGAGCAGTGCTTGAAGTCGTAGTAGGCTGACACGGTGGTGAAGTCGAGCATGTTGTTGCGCTGAACAAAACGTGTTGAGGCATAGGTGGTTGTGGGCGTTGAGGAGATATGCTTGTAGAGGGCTATGTCTCCGGGTTGACTCCAAGTGTCGCTGAACACGCGGCGGTCAACGTTATTGGCAATATTGACGTTTTCCACGCGGTCCACGAGCGTTTGGTTGTAATAGTCGCCGCCCATCTGGTAGCTCATGAGCAGGCTCAGTCCGAAGCCTTTCACTTCGCCGTTGAAGCCGAGTGTGCCGTGTACCTTGGGGTTCGAGTCGCCGGCGATGATGTAGTCGTCGGTGGTGTATGTGTAGGTGGTTGTGCCGTCCTTCTTGAGGAACATCTCACGGCCTGTGGCGGGGTCGATGCCGAGTGATTTCACAGCCCAGATAACGCTCATCGACTGGCCTTCCTCGTAACGGATGATAGGTGAAGTGGTGTTCTCGGCATCCTGTTCGCGGTTGAAGGTCGAGAGTGCGTCGCTAATCTTAGTCACCTTGTTCACGTTGTGTGCAATACTTCCCGTCAAAGTGAGGTATGACTGGCCACTCTGGTAGAAACGCCAGTTGGCGGTTGCTTCAACGCCTCGGTTCTGCACATTGCCGAGGTTCTCCATGTACGATGTGAAACCCGTTGACGTCGGGATAGACATGGCAATGAGGGCGTCGCGTGTGCGGCTGTCGTAGTAGTCGAAGCGCATATTCAGGCGCTTCCACAGCCCGAGGTCGAGGCCGACGGTGAAGTCGCCCGTCTGCTGCCATTTCAGATTGGGATTAGGCATACCCATTAGGTATGAACCTGAGATATTGTCGTAGATGATGTTGTCGTAGAACTTATATGTCGCCTTGGCCTGATAAGGTGAGAAATTCTGGTTACCCGTGAGACCGTAGGTGACGCGGAACTTGCAGAGCGACAGCCAAGTAGCATCCTCCATGAAGTGCTCCTTGTGCAGATTCCAACCTACGCCGGCGCTCCAGAATGTACCCCAACGGTTGTCGCTGCCGAATACCGATGAGCCGTTGAAACGCAAGCTGGCGTCGAAGAGGTAACGCTCGTCGTAGCTATAGTTGGCGGCTGCCGTGAGGCCGAGCGAGCGTGTGCGGCCTTCCGAGCCCGAGGGCTTGCCGCCTTCGGCGTATTGCTTGGCGAAGGTGATGTAGTCGACGTGGTTGTTGAGGAAGCCCCAGGCCGTCATGCCTTCGGATTCGTTGCTGCTCGACTGCAGTGAATAGGCGGCGTTGGCCAGCAGTAGGTGCTTGTCCCACGTGTGAGAGTAGTTGCCCGTGATATCCATGTTCAGGCTGTTTGTCTCGCCGTTGTTGATGAAATAGCTGCCGCGCTGGAAATAGCGGTCGCCCGTCCAGTCGTTGAAACGGGTATGGTCACCGGGGTAGAAGTCCTCGCGCTTGTTGTTCTGGTGGTTGTAGCCCAAGCGTGCCGTGAAGCGGAGGTCCTCGATGGGGCGGTATTCGAGGTAGAAGTTCTCGACCACTTCGGTGTACTTAGAGAAATTCTTGGTACCCAAGGTGGCGTTGAACAACGGGTTGTAGTAGGTGGTTGTGCTGCCGTTGGCGCCGGGCGAGGTGTAGGTGCCGAGCACTTTCTGAACGTTGCCGAAGGCGTCGGTCGACGTGAAATAAGGATTCACTACTACGTAGTCGCTGAAGCTGCCATAGGGGCTGTCGTCGGCCGTGTTGCCCGTGACTGACAATGAGTTGCGGAACATCCACTGCTTGTAGCGGTAGCTGAGGTTGATGTTGCCCTGGAGTGTGCGGCGCCCGGATTCCTTCATTACGCCGGCCACTTTGTTGTACATGAGGTTGGCGGCGTAGCGCATCTCTTCGGTGCCGCCTTCGACGTAGGCCGTGTGCTTGTTGCCGACGCCGGAGCGCAGTGGCTGCGACAGCCAGTAGGTGTCTACGCCGCGGGCTATGTTGGCTGCGATGGCGTTGTACTGCTCATCGAGCAAAGCCTGGTAGTAGGGCGAGGCTGATGTGTAGCGGCCTGCGTTCTTCTCCACCTGCAGTTTCTCCTGAGCGTTGCAGAGGTCGTAGGTCGACAGGTCGGGCAGCTCCACGTTGACGTCGCCGGTGTAGGTGATGCGCAGTCGTCCGGCTTCGGGAAGGATGGTTTCTACCACTATCACACCGTTGCTGGCCTTGGAACCGTAGATGGCCTTGGCGGCGCCGTCCTTAAGGATGGTTACGCTTTTGATGCGGTTTATGTCGAGGTCGAAGATCTGCTGCTGCGACGCCTCGAAGCCGTCGAGGATGAACAGCGGGGCGTTAGGGTTGCCGCTGTACTCGCCTTGCAGTCCGCTGAACGAGGCCTTACCACGGATGGTGATATCGGCCATGTAGTTGGGGTTAGAACCGTTGATGCTGTTCATGTCGACGATGAACGAGGGGTCTATGGACTGAATGATTTTCAGCGTGTTGCTGTTGCCTACGAGCTTCAGTTCCTCTTGCGAATACGACACGGCGGAGCCTGTGAAGGTCGATGATTTGTAGTCGAACAGACCTGTTACCACCACCTCTTTCATTTCGCCGCTTTCCTGCAGGACTATCACCTCTTTGGTGTAGTTGCGCTTGCCGTCGTAACGCTTGGTGGTAGGTTTCATGCCAGCGTACGAGAATTCTAATGTCACGGCCTGACCGCGGGGCACGCCAATGACGAAGTTGCCCTCGGCGTCGGCCACAGCACCTGCTTTGGTCTCACGCACTTTAATGCTGGCCATGGGCAATGTCTCGCCCTGGCTGTCCTTGATGGTACCTTGGACCAATAGGTCGCCTGCAGGCAGTTGTCCTTGAGGCCTTTGTGGCGTCACGGAGGTCATGGGCACTGATGTGCTCTTTGTGGTCTGTGAGCTTTTAGCGTCAGTCTTCTTCTCGTTGCCTTTAGTGTTTTGTGCTGACAATGAGAAGCTTAGCACTAGCAGTCCTGCCAGCGCTACGACCTTTTTTATGTTCAACAGTTCTTTTATCATTTAGTTGCCTGTTTTGTTCTTGTTTTCGAGTGCAAAGTTAAGCTTTTTTTTCTAAATATCAGCGTTTTCGCTAATGTTTTGCAAAAAAAATGTTTGTTTATTCTTTAATGTGTTGTTTTACTGATAGTTGCGATGATTTTTTTTGTCAGAGTTGCCCGAATGGCTCTTTCTCTTTGTTGTTTGCGCTGCAAAGTTACTACTTTTCTTTGAACTGTGCAATACCCAAAACGCGGTTTCTGACCGTTTTGAAGCAAATGGCTCGTTGAGAACGAGAGATTCTCTGTTAATCTCCGTCAATCAGAACGTCAATCAACTTTCCGACCCATCTTCCTCACACGCTAGAAAGTTTGAATCGAAAGAAAAAAAGGAAAAAGAAAAGTAGGCAAAAGAAAAAGAAAAATAAAGAAAGTTCAGCAGCAGCTGCTGCTAACACGCGCGAAGGAAACATCGACTTTGACGATGAAGAATTGAATGACGACCTCAACTCTGAAAGCTGTCCATCTTCCTCACACGCGTTAACAGACGACGACGATGTTACTTCTTCTTGGGCTTTTTATTCTTTTTCTTTTTGCTTCTTTTTCTTTTCCTTCTTTTTCCCTTCTTCTTTAAATAGTCGTTTTCTGAGTATTCAGTTTTCGTAAAGCAATAGCATTCATTTTAACCCAATTTTCTTGGCAATGATATAGGGCTTGCAGGTCATCTGAAACGACATCATTCCCGGCGGCATCTTCGACCACGACGGATGGCATCTCATAGGCCCGGAAACATTGTCGATTGTGGTAGCCAAATATTGAGCAGAAAAAAAGTTAGATTCAAAGAGAAAAAAGAAAAGTATACAAAAGAAAAATAGAGAAAATGCGGCGGCGGCAGCCGCTAACACGCGCGAGGAATACATCGACTTCGACGATGAATAATTGGATGACGACCTCAAATGCGAAAGCTGTCCATAACCACGCAGTGCGCGTTAACAGACGACGTAGTTTGTGTGTTTCTTCTCCTTGCTTCTTTTTCTTTTCCTCTCATTCTAAAATACCCGTTTCTTAAGCCTTGCTTTGCAGCTCAATTAGCCCGCATTTACAGCCCTTTTATCCTCGCATGATTTTGGTGTAGATATATATTGGAAAACGCTTAATTGATAGTGATTTAAGCTTTAAGGTTGGAAAAAAGTGAGTATTTCGTCGAAAAACCATTGTTGTATGGGAATTTTTTTGTATATTTGCAGTCGAAAATCAATTAAAACACAATATCAGAATGAAACGAATAATCCTCTTTATCGTTGCCCTGACAACGGCCTTTGCAGCCAGTGCCATAGACATCACCGGCAAGCAAATCTATATCCCGCAGGAACTGCGCTCCAACGACTTCGAAAGCGACAGCTCCCAGTGGAGCTATTCCCGTATGCGCCTCACTCCGAACTTCGCCATCTTCTGGCAGCGCGGCTTCGGGGCAGACCTCAGCAATCCGCCACGCCTCGAAGGCCGCCCCATGAGTGTCGACCTCGACAACCTGGCTTCACGCCTCGAGGAGTTCTACGCCTTCTACCGTGATTCGCTTAAGTTCATCAAGGCTGGCTCGCTGGCCGAGAAATACCGCATGATGGTAATGCTCAACTACTCGCTCGAGGGCACGGCCTACGGTGGCGACTACGACGAGGTGATAGGCGCCTTCTGGGTAGCTCCTAACCGTCTGCAGGACCGCCGCCTGAACTGCGTCGCCCATGAACTAGGCCACAGCTTTCAGATGCAATCGCACTGCGACCGCCGGGCCCGCGCCGGACAATCGGCTGAGCAAGGCCAGACATCCGGTCAAAACACGCAATTCATTGATACACAAGATGCACAACGTCCTGACGTACAACGCTGGTTTGGCGGCGGTTTCTTTGAGATGACTTCGCAGTGGATGCTCTGGCACGTCAACCCCGACTGGGTTAAGGACGAGCTGTACCACTGGCGCGACTATCAGAAGCAGCCTCACCTGGCGCTGTTCAGCGGAGCCAATATCTACCACACGCCCTACGCCTTGGAGTGGTGGAGCCAGCAGCACGGCTTGGAAATCATAGGCCAGATTTATCACACCGCCAGCAACCCCGAAGACCCTGCCGATGCTTATATGCGCTTGACAGGGCTCAACGTGGAACAGTTCAACGACGAGCTCTTCGAGGCTCATCGCCACACCGTGTTCCTCGACTTCCGTCATGCCTTCAAGAATACCCGTCCCTACGCAGGCCACTGGCCTCAGGTCGACGAGGCCGGAGCTCCTGAGGCAGGCGGCTTCGACGTCAGACGGATGCCCGTTCCGGCACGTGGCGAGCGCATTGACGTGGACTTCCGCGGCCGCTCGTCAAAGCCTACCGACGGCTGGCGCTATGGCTTCGTGGCGCAGATGTCCGACGGCACCTGCATTTATTCCCCGGCCATGAAGGCGCAACAGGGCAAGGCCACCTTCACCGCTCCGCGCAACGCTGACGTACGGGAACTTTATTTCGTAGTAATGGGAGCGCCAACGGAGCGCCGCAGCCGCGAAGTGTCCGGCAACTTCCCCTACGAGATGGTGGTTGCCACGGCCGGCGGCCTCTGCTCGCCCAACGGCCGCTTGGCGGTCAGTCCGCAGATTGAAGGCGATGCCCTTAGTTTCAGCGTCACTCTTGACGGCAACACACTCGTGGAGAGAGTGGGGGATTGCCTCGTTGCCGATGCCAAGGCCGGTGTCTCGAAGCTCAAGCTGGTGAAGCGTGAAACGAAGCGCGAGCACATAGAAGCCTTCGCCTACCGACAGAAAGCCTTCGACGTGCTCTACACCTCAGCCCTCTACCACCTCAACAGCCTCTTCGACGTGGAATTCCGCATCTTCGACGACGGCGTGGCATACCGCTTCATACAAACTGCCAAGCGACCTCTCACGATTCGCGACGAAGCCTTCGACCTGAAGCCTGCAGGCGATCCGCTCACCTATCTCGCCTTCTCAACCAACGCCAAGAAGCCCGAGGCCATGGCCTTCCAGAACATCTATACTGTGGACTCTCTTTCGCGGTTGCCGCAGGAATGGGCCTTCATGCCTGTGACCTTCGAACTCGGGCAGGCAAAGCTCACCATAACCGAAGCCGACCTCGAGGCCTACCCCGGCATGTTCCTCAAGCCCGACGGCAAGAGCCTTCGCAGCGCCTTCGGCCGTTATCCCAGTCGTATGGACTACTACAACCATCGTGGCATGAGTTATGTGGCTGAGACCGAGGATTTTATAGCCAAGACCAACGGCCGTCGCAACTTCCCATGGCGCGTCTTTGCCGTAGCCACCGACGACCGTCAGATGCCGGTGTCTAACCTCGTCTACGCCCTGGCGTCGCCAAACCGCATCGGCGACACGTCATGGATCACACCGGGCAAGAGCGCTTGGGACTGGTGGAACGACTGGGAACTGCGTGGTGTGCCATTCAAGGCTGGCCTCAATCAGGACACATATAAGTACTACATCGACTTTGCCGAGCGATTCGGTCTGCAATACGTAATCCTCGACGAGGGTTGGTATGACCCCAAGAAGGCAGATATCATGAACGCCGTGCCCGAAATCGACGTCAAGGAACTCGTGGACTATGCCCGCTCTAAAGGCGTGAAAATCATCTTGTGGACGGTCTTCAACGTACTCGACGAGCACCTCGAGGAGGCGTGCCGCAAATATGCCGATATGGGCGTGGCAGGCTTCAAGGTAGACTTCCTCGACCGCGACGACCAGACAGCCGTAGAGATGGCCTACCGCATTGCCGAAACAGCCGCCCGCCACCGCCTCGTGGTCGATTACCACGGCTTCTACAAGCCCACCGGCCTGAACCGCACTTATCCTAACGTCATCAACTTCGAGAGCGTGTTCGGCATGGAGGAAGTGAAATGGAACAGCGACAAGAAAGATATGCCGCAGTACGACGTCACCTTCCCCTTCATCCGCGGCATGGCAGGCCCCGTAGACTTCACGCCAGGAGCTATGCGCAACGCTCAGCTGAAGGATTTCAAGGACATCTACTCGCATCCTATGTCAATGGGCACGCGCTGCCATCAACTGGCCACTTACGTCATTCATGACGCACCGCTGTCGATGCTCGCCGATGCCGCCACCAGCTACGAGGCTGAGCCCGACTACACCCGTTTCCTGGCCGCTATTCCGAGCACCGTAGATGAGACACGCGTGCTGCTCGGCAGCCTGGGCGAGTACATCGTAGTAGCCCGCCGCGCAGGCTCGTCGTGGTGGATCGCTGGGCAGACCAACTGGCAGGCACGTAAGCTGCAGCTGCCCAACCTCGTCCAAGCCCTCGGCCTCGAGCCTCGCGCCAACAACAAGGTCACGCTCTATTCCGACGGCCCCAACGCCGCCAAGGTGGCCGAGGATTATTCCGTAAGCAACTTCCGTTTGGAACCTGGCCGTCCGCTCACCATCGACCTCGCCCCGGGTGGTGGCTTCGTGATGAGGATAAACTAACGCCGAATTCATTACACGAGCGGTCATAAGTGGCCACACGAGCGGTCATAAGTGGACATACGAGCGGTCATAAGTGGCTCCACGAACGGTCATAAGTGGACATACGAACGGTCATAAATGGGCTTACATATGGTCATGAATACATCATTCGTTATGAGAGCCTAAAATGACGTAACATTAAATTATATAGCCGAAAATATGGGACGTAAAGAATTAATAAGTATTTTTGTGGCGCAATTAACAAACTCACTTGATAAAACTAACAACAAACTATGGAAAAAATCAAAGGGCTGATTGATGCCCCGTTCACTCCGATGCTCGCCGACGGCAGCATAAACCTTAGTATTATTCCCGAATACGCTTCGCTGCTCTATCGCAACGGGCTGAAAGGCGTGTTCATCAACGGCTCCAGCGGCGAGGGCTATATGCTTACCGAGGACGAGCGCAAGGCCATCGCCGAGGCTTGGATGGACGCGGTGAAAGGCTTTGAAGACTTCAAGGTCATCGTTCACGTAGGCAGCACCTGTGTGCGTTCTTCAAAGAAACTTGCCGAGCATGCCCAGGCTATCGGCGCATTCGGTATCGGTGCCATGGCACCTCCTTTCCCCAAGGTAGGCCGCATCGAGGAACTCGTGAAGTATTGCGAGGAAATAGCCTGCGGAGCACCCAAGCTGCCGTTCTATTTTTACCACATCCCAGCCTTCAACGGTGCCTTCCTCTCGATGCTCGACTTCCTGCAGGCTGTAGATGGCCGTATTCCTAATTTCGCCGGCATCAAATACACGTTCGAGAGCCTCTACGAGTACAACCGCTGCCGCCGCTACAAGGACGGCAAGTTCGACATGCTTCACGGTCAGGACGAGACCATTCTTCCATGCCTGGCCATGGGCGGAGCACAGGGCGGAATAGGTGGCACTACCAACTACAATGGCCGCTGTCTCGTGGGTATCATCAAGGCCTGGCAAGAGGGCGACCTCGAGAAAGCACGTGCCCTGCAGAACTACGCTCAGGACGTCATCGATGTCATCTGCCACTTCCGCGGAAACATCGTCGGCGGCAAGCGAATCATGAAACTTATAGGCCTCGACCTCGGTCCAAATCGCACGCCTTTCCAGAACGTCACCGACGAAGAGGAGGCTCGCCTGCGTGCCGAACTCGAAGCTATTGATTTCTTCAACCATTGCAATAAGTAAAGTGTTTTAAACCACTGGTTATTAACTAATTAAAAAATCAAAAATCATGAAGAAAATTCTATTGGTAATGCTGGTACTCGCCGGCTTCTGTGTGAAAGCAAACGCTCAGTTCTTCGTTTCTGGAACTGCAGGTTTTCAGTATCGCGACGAAGTGTTCAGCATGAAGCTGCTGCCTGGTGTAGGCTATGAAATCTCCGACCGCTGGGCTATTGGAGCTGGTCTCGGCCTCTCCGTGTACGATGAGAATACCAGAGGTCTTGCGAATCCTTATGTCCGTTTCAATTGCTGGAACAACGATCAGGTGTTCCTGGACGTGAAGGCCACTTCTGAACTCACTTTCGGCAAACATTACACCACTGCATTTGTGGGCCTCAAGCCTTCATTGCGCTATGCTGTAAACAATCATCTGCAGTTGTCGGCTGACTTCGGAGCCTTCGGTGTAGACATCAACGACGGCGATGCTTCACCTGCTATCGGTCTTACACTTTCCGGCATCGACCTCACCGTTATCTACCGCTTCTGATTCATTCATTTAATTCATTGATAGCTGTATGAAAAAACTGCTCTCCATGCTGGGCATTTTTGTCTGCCTGGCTCATCTTTCATTTGCACAAGATTCCACTTCCCTCGCTCCCGAGGGGCTGGAGAGCAGACCGGCGGTCGGTTCTCCTTCCCACCGCTTCAATACAGCTGATTTCACATCCGTTCCCGCCCTCTCCGCCTTTGGCGGTCAGGGCGTGAGCGGTGCTTTTGCCGGTGTCGTAAACAATAGCCCGCTCGGCCAGTATGTGATAGTGGCCGGCGGTTGCAATTTCCCTGACACACCGGCAGCCGAGGGCGGACAGAAAGTGTTCTACACCGACATCTATGCCCTCCCGCTCGCATATGCTGCTCCTGACGATTATCCCCGTTCAGGAGGTTGGCAACGTGTCGGCGCTATGCCCTGTGGCCTGGCTTATGGCGCCAGCGTCACCACCCCCGAAGGTGTCGTTTGCCTCGGCGGTACTTCCGACGGACAGAAGAGCGAGGATTTCGCCGTGCTGCTTACTATGGACGACAGCCTCGGCATCCAATCCCAGGACATTCCTCTTCTGCCTACTTCTCTCGACAATTTCGCTGCCGCCTATGGCGACGGCTATATATATGTGGCTGGTGGTCAGCACAATGGCATCCCCAATCGCAAGGCTTACCGCCTCCGCTGGCCGCTCGGCGCAGCTTGGGAAGAGCTGCCTGACATGCCCGGCCCTATGCGCCTGCAACCGTCTGCCGCAGTGCAGAAAGGCGCTCTTGCCGCCAATTTCTACCTACTTGGCGGCTTTGATCCTCGCTACGGCAAAGCCGTTGCCAACGGCGTTTACTATGATACGAGAAAGCGTGAGTGGCTGGCTACTTCCTTAATGCAGACCAGACCGGCCCCCCTGTCGTCCCCCGAGGGGGACACGGATGCTTTGCCTTCTGTCAACAATACAATAGAAGCCCCCTCGGGGGCCGTAGGGGGGGCCGCTCTTTCCTTGGTCGGCGCTTCCGCCATCCCCTCCGGCGCAGCCCATATCCTCTGTTTCGGCGGTGTCGACAAGGACATCTTCGAGGCTGCCCTTGCGCGTAACGCTCTCATCGCCGACACCACGACCACTGCCGACCGTCTTGCCGAGCTGCGCGACGAAGCTTATTCCTATATGACGCAAGACCCCGCGTGGTACAAGTTCCGCCGCTCCATTCTCGTCTATCACACAGTCACTGATTCGTGGGCAGAGGTTTTCGATAGCCCCCTTATAGCCCGTGCCGGAGCGGCTGTAGTGCCTGTGCCGTCGGGCACTGGGTCCTCGTCCCTCTCCGCCCTTGTCATCGGCGGCGAAGAGAAGCCCGGAGTGCGTTCGTCCGATGTCACCCGTGTGGACATCGGTTATACAGCCCATTTCGGTTGGCTCAACTGGACAGTGCTCATTCTCTACCTATTGGGCATGGTCTATCTGGGCTACTACTTCATGAAGCGCGCCTCGAACTCCACCGACGATTTCTTCAAAGGCGGCGGCCGCATACCCTGGTGGGCGGCAGGCATCAGCATCTTCGCCACTATGCTCAGCGCCATCACCTACATGAGTATTCCTGCCAAGGCTTACGCCACCGACTGGACCTACTATCCCATGCAGATCTGCATCCTGTTGGTGTCGTTCCCTGTCATTAGATATTACTTGCCGTTCTTCCGTCGTCTCAACGTCACCACGGCTTACGAATACCTTGAGCGCCGCTTCAACTCGGCTACGCGCCTCATGGCCAGCATCCTGTTCATCGTATTCATGGTGGCCAGAACAGCTCTCGTGCTCTTCCTTCCGTCGCTGGCGATGACTGCCGTAACGGGCATCAATATCTACATATGTATAGCCCTGATGGCGCTCATCACCATCCTCTACTGCACGATGGGCGGTGTTGAGGCCGTAGTCTGGGGCGATGTCATCCAAGGCATCATCCTCGTTGGCGGAGCCGTTCTCGCTGCCGTTTATCTTATCGTCAACACAGGCGACAACGGTGCTTCGGATTTCTTCCATATTGCCACCGACAACGACAAGTTCCGCCTATTCCTCTTCGACCCCGAACATCCGTTCGACTTCGTCAATGCCACCTGGTGGGTGGTCATCCTCGGCGGCTTGGCCAACAACCTCATCTCCTACACCAGCGACCAGACCGTAATTCAGCGTTACCTGACCACCAGCGACGAGAAGAGTGCAGCGCGTGGTATCCTCACCAACGGCCTCATGTCCGTCGTGGTGACCATCGCCTTCTTCACCATCGGCACAGGCCTTTACACCTTCTTCAAGACGCATCCAGCCGAACTCGACATCACCATGGCCAAGGGCGATGCCATCTTCCCCTTCTTCATGATGAGCCAGTTGCCAGCAGGTCTCGCCGGCCTCCTCATCGCTGCCGTCTTCGCTGCCACCATGTCCACCATCGCCTCAAATATCAATAGTATTTCTACGGCATTCACAGTGGATTTGTGGAGCAAGCTGAAGAAGATGACTCCCCTTTCGTCTGCTGACATCGAAGGTAATGAAGCCCCCTCGGGGGCCGTAGGGGGGGCCGGCACCGTTCGTGTCGCTCGCATCGCAGGCATCTGCGCCGGCATGCTCGGCATGGCTATTGCCTGGCTGATGGCAACCGTTGATATCCAGTCATTGCTCGACTACTTCAACACCATCCTCGGCCTCTTGAGCGGCGCCATCGGCGGCCTGTTCCTCATGGGTATCTTCTTCCCGCGCATCGGTTCCAAGGCTGCCATCATCGGCTTCCTCTGCGGTACAGCCACCGTTCTTTACATGAACTTCTACACCAACGCCAACTTCCTCCTCTTCGGCTTCGTCTCTATGCTCGTCAGCGTCCTCGTCGCCCTCTTCCTCAGTATCTTTATGCCGCAGACTGAGGAGCAGAAGGGGTTGACATGGAAGACATTGCAAAAGGAATAACAGACCCACCCCTCACCCTCCCTGTGAGGGAGGGGGTGGTCACCATCAAGAAACGCAATCCCAACTAATAATCCTTCATTAGTCATCAAGAATTATTCATATAGAATCACAATGCAAGAAAAACAATCTTCAAAAGTAATTACTCCCCTCCATCACAGGGAGGGGCAGGGGGGTGGGTCTTTTAAAGAGTTAGCCCAGCTCTACAAATCAGAGTTGCTCGATCGCGTAGTCCCCTTCTGGCTCAACAAGTCCCAGGACACCGAGTTCGGTGGCTATTTCACTTGCCTCGACCGCGACGGCTCGGTCTATGATACCGACAAATTCATCTGGCTGCAAGGCCGTGAGGTTTGGATGTTCTCCAAACTCTACAACACCGTTGAGCCACGTCAGGAGTGGCTTGATGCCGCCATCCAAGGTGCCGAGTTCCTGAAGAAGTACGGCCACGACGGCAACCTCAACTGGTACTTCGCCCTCGACCGCGAAGGACATCCCCTCGTGGAGCCCTACAACATTTTCTCCTATACCTTTGCCGTCATCGCCTTCGGTCAGCTCTCCATCGCCCTCGCTACTGCTGGACAGAAGGAAAGAAGTGAGGAGTATGCCTCTATAGCCAAACGCACCTTCGACATTGTCCTCTCCAAGACCGACAACCCGAAAGGCCGCTGGTCTAAGGCCTCACCAGGCGCACGCGCCATGAAGACCTTCGACCTTCCCATGATTCTCTGCAATGTAGCTCTCGAGATAGAATCGCTCCTCGAGCCCGCCTTCCTGCAGAAAGCCATCGACGATTGCCTCCACGAAGTCATGGATGTCTTCTATCGTCCTGAACTTGGCCTCATCGTCGAAGCCTTGGGCAAGGACGGCAACCTCGTTGACAGCTTCGACGGTCGCAAACTCAATCCCGGTCACGCCATCGAAGCTATGTGGTTTGTCATGGACCTCGGCAAGCGCCTCAATCGTCCCGAGCTTATCAAGCAAGCCGTTGACATCTGCCTGCAGGAAGTAGAATACGGTTGGGACAAAGAGTACGACGGCGTCTTCTACTTCATGGATCGCTTGGGCAAGCCCCGTCACGAACTCGAGTTCGACCAGAAACTCTGGTGGGTACACCTCGAAACGCTTATCTCCCTCATCAAGGGCTACCAGCTCACGGGCGACGAGCGTTGTCTCCGTTGGTTCGAGCGCGTTCACGACTACACCTGGAGCCATTTCCGCGACCCCGACTACCCCGAGTGGTATGGCTACCTCAACCGTCAAGGCGAAGTCCTCCTCCCCCTCAAGGGCGGCAAATGGAAAGGCTGCTTCCACGTCCCCCGCGGCCTCCTCAACGTATGGAAGATCCTCGAAGATCTCGCTCAAAGAGGATAGGTTAACGAAAACGCATAATTCCCCATAGTTATGAAACTCGCTGAAGCTTTAAGCATCCGCAAGGATCTGCAAAAACGTATCCAACAGATAGGGAAACGTTTGGAAGATAACGTGAAGATACAGGAGGGCGACGAACCAGCCGAGAACCCGAAGGAACTGATGAAGGAATTGGACGAATGCCTGAAACAATTGGAAAACCTGATTTGGCGTATTAACCTGACAAACGTTCAGACCGTGAATGAGGCAGGTAAGACCGTCACGCAACTGATGGCAGAGAAAGATGTACTTTCGTTACGCTTGTCGACTTTACGCGGCACTTTCGACAGGGCTTCTTCGCAACACGATCGTTATTCCCGTTCTGAAATAAAGATGATTACGGTGGTAGATGTCAAGCAACTGAGCAAGCAGATTGACGAATACTCAGCTGCGCTACGCAAGCTTGATATGGAAATTCAGACGTTGAATTTCCAGACCGAACTCGTCTGATTTCTATTGGAGACATTCACATTCATAGGGCGAACTGAAAAACAATTGGTCTCTGATCAATGCCCGTTCGGCCGGGAGCAGGCCTCCTTCTCATTGGAGAACTCACGGAGCAAGCTTAGCACGGCTGCAATCGCATGCATTGTTCATTTAGCACATTGCACTACCGTCAGTTGACTATGATTGTCGAATGTCTCCTTCCTTTGTTGTCCTTTTATAAATTGTTGTTGGCGATATAGAAGTTTTTCATTGATGAACCCTTGTGTTATTGGCACAAGCAAGATTGTTCACCTTTTCCTATTATTATATTTGCCGTAGTCATTTCCCTGCTTTTGTATTTTTACGATGATTAGCAAAACTTATTATCGATATATCTGGCTGCTGAACTTGTTGCTTGATAGCGACCCTCTCACATTTGATGAGATCTGTATGATGTGGAAAATGAATCCGGCGTTCGATGGTCCTTTACCCATCCGTACGTTCCACGAGCATCGGAAGGGCATCAAAGAGATGTTTGGCGTGGACATCGAATGCGACCGTTCGAAGGGTAATGTCTATTACGTCAAGAATCCGGAGGTCTTGGGGAAGATGAAACTGGAGAAGTGGTTGTTGCGTAATTATAGCATTCCACAGGACTTTGTGACCTTCAACGCTATGAAGGACCGTATCCTGCTGGAGGAGATACCGCTGGGGCAGGCTTTCTTGGATCATATCATCGAAGCGATGAAGTCGAACGTGGAACTGCGGATAGAATACCAGCGATATGAATACGGGCAGGACACTCATCGACAAACGATTCACATGCAACCATACGCCCTGAAGGTCTATAACCGTCGTTGGTATCTGTTGGGCTATCTGAAGGAACAAGATGCCTTGCGCATCATCTCGTTAGACCGCATTCTAAGCTTGCAAGTGCTAAAGACCTTCTTTGAACTGCCTTCAAACTTCAATGCAAGGAAATACTTCGCTGATGTGGTCGGCATCTTCGTGAACGAAGATCTTCCTGTGACCAAAGTGAAGATTCGCGCCTACGGTACTCAGGCAGAATACCTTCGCTCTACTCCGCTCCATAAAAGCCAATCCGAAGGTCGCTCCAAATATCGTGAGTTTGCAGAATTCACCTATAGACTGTGCATAACACCAGAGTTGGTCACTCAGTTGCTAGCAATGGGGGACAAGGTAGAGGTGCTGGAGCCGGAGGAGTTGAGAGAAGAGATGAAAGAAGAATTAATTAAATGTTTAACAAATTATAAATAGTGTTATGCAAATATCAAATAAAAATGGTAAAATAATTACTTGCCTCTCAACATGGAAAGATGCTTTTATTGAAGTTGACAATCCAAAGCATTGGAAACCAGGTAGGAGCGCTCATTCTTTAGCTCTTCATTTTACACGCCCATCAATAAATGGTTCTAAAGGAATAGATGTTTTATCGGAATATCTTGGATATCTGGGATTTAAAAATGTTTTATTCGATTATGCAGAAATAGAGCATGAGAGCCGTTTTGATACCTTCCGTGGAAATGGACGTATTCAAGATTTAATGATTTGGGCAAAAAGCGGAAATCGCCCTTTAGCTATATGTATAGAAGCCAAGGTTGATGAAACATTTGATAAGAATGTACCAGATGCGTATAAAGAAAGAATGATTTATTCTTCCAAGAGACCTAAGAGCAAAACCCTTGATAGATTAAACTATATTTGTAAGCACTATTATAAAGTTGAACCCAATAGTAGTGAACTGAATGATATTCGATATCAACTTCTTTACTATCTAGCAGGCTCTATCACTGAGGCCAAAAAAATTGATGGCGTTGCATTTATGCCAGTCTTTGTTTACCATACAGATTCATACAACGATCAAAATGGAGATAATAACAAAAAAGACTATGAGACATTTATCAAATCACTTAATTTTTCTTCTATAAGGGTTAATGACACAATCCAAATGTATAAGAATAAAATTGACGGCGTTGATGTTTATAGTGCATATATCGAAATAGAAAAAAATGATTATTAATAATTTAAAATAAGAGATACCTTTGTAAAATCTATTTTATCTTCATTTTTAGAATAAATATATAGAATACATCTCCTTTCTGCGGCGTTTTTGCATAACAAACAGCAAAAACGTCGTTTTTTGTGACTTTTCATTCGTATATATATATTTATAGGGGCTGGTATGAAAAGGTGTGCCCCATGATGTTTCACTAAAATATATTTGTATATGGCATTACATATTATTTTATTCGCGACAAAGAAGGTCGCATGGAAAAGATTCTGGACGATAAGGAGTATGATAGTTATCAAATGAGAAAGGGATGCTTTCAGTTCCTGTTAGCTGCTGCTCTTATAGGCTTGGCGGTTTATGGTAGCACCATGCAAGAGCCTGAAGACTCCTCAGATGCACAGACGGAGACGCCCACAATAGAGACTGAAGAAACCATTGAAATGAAAGAGGAGGAAGCGTCATCCGAGGAAGAGGACTTAGAAGATGTAAAAACAGAAACCGAAGACACCTCTTCTGTCATTGACGAAGATGAATTGGTACAGCGGTTCAAGGAGAATCAGTAAGAATAAAAGAATAGATTTATAAACACTTAGCAGTTCGTCCGACACGTAGATAGGGCTATGTCACATGAAAATAACTGAGAAATACGTAAACGAGTCGCATCTTGAAGAGGTTTATCAACTCTTGCATAAAGGTGAAAAGTTGATTGATCTTGACTTGGAAAACGTGAAGAGTGTGCTTGTAGGAAAAGAGGGCATTCTTTACGAGGCCTATAAAGACGGCGGTGCAGAGAATGGCGCCTTTATGGAAGAATTCTTTGATACGGTGAAAAAGATGGAAATGGTTCAAAACTGCACAGGAATACTATTCAACATAACCATGCCGGATGATGATCAATTGATGATGGAGGATATGGACATTATCAATTGCTTCCTCAAATTATTTGAAGAAAAGAATATGATGATTCGTTGGGGGTTAAGGGTTGATGAGCAGGGAAGCCAGACATCTATATTAATGATCTGCACTAAAGATAAACAGTAAAAGTGCGGAGCCAGTATTGGGCCTTCTTACACCCAAATTCCACAAATTACATATCCTTTCTGCGGTGTTTTTGCACATCAAACAGCAAAAACGCCGTTTTTGTATCTATTCTTTCGTATATATATAATAGAGGGCTATTCCTCTTAACGAGTAAAAGTAGTAATGATGCAAGAACAGAAGACACTAACCGTGACAGACATCTTGGGCAACGCAGTCAACACACCGTTGCTCAGTAATGAGGAAGAAATCCGTATGTCAAAGAAGGTAAGAGAGGGTGATGAGGCGGCTATCAAGGAGTTCAAACAATGCAATGCGCGCTTCGTGGCGGCAGTCGCCAAGCAGTACACCGACCGAGGCATGACCATCGACGAGCTGATGGAGGCGGGCTACGACGGACTCATAGAAGCAGCATGTAAGTACGACGAGAAAGACGGATTCAAGTTTATCAGCTATGCCGTTTGGTGGATTCGACAAAACATTCTACAAGTCCTATTTGCACCAGCTTCGAACTAAAAAGAATCAAATAGATAACCAATCTCAATACTTACATCTTATGATTACAACAAGACTTACAACCAAGAAATCCGAATTCCGTGAGATGCTCAGCAAGCTCAACGCCCAGCAAAAGCGTCTCTTCAGTCCCGATGAGGTGGATTACCTCTCGAACTGCAATAGCTTTGAGTATCTGGAGTTCAAGCAGGAAGATGAGGATGACGATGAATTCCTCAAGCAGTTTTCCACCTGGCTGCACGAGTGCCCCAAGCATCAGGGGCACGTGGATTACTATGTCCTGTTCTATCTCTGTATGGGCGAGACGCTGACCCGAGATCAGTTCGAGTACATGGAGCGGAACGTCGCCGAATGCTTCGACACTAGCCACGGCTGGATCTACGAGATCAACAACCGTATTCGCTTCAAGATGCGTGTCCGTCTGATATGCAGTTACAAGAACAAGATGCGTCGTCTGACAAGAAAGGATTGGAGAGAAGGAACTGAGATTGACGAAAACAAATGATTGGATTAACCGTAACGTCATGAAAGAGACCACAACGAAGATATTGAAGAGACTTGTCGCCGAAGGCATGAAAATGCGCTATGGCGACAACCCTGACAGAAAAGTGAAACTGAGAATACTATGGGAGCTGAAGCATATCATAGATGCCGGCTTCGAGGGCCACTATATCATGGTCTTTAGGTTATTCAGGCATTATGCTGAGACCGTAAAGATGGGCTATAGGGGGCGCGGCGCGATGTGTTCCTCTATTGTTTGCTACTGCTTGGGCCTCACAGAGGTTGATCCTCTGCGCTTTGGCCTTCACTCGGCTCGTTTCGTAAACGATGAGCCGCCCAAGTTTCAATTTGACTTCGAGGCATCACACTACGATGAGTTCATGCAAGGGGCACAGCATCTGCTTGTAGCTAATGCAAAGGACTACGACATGGAGGTCGTGCGCTTGTCTCTGGATGTCACACCGATGGCATATCTGAGCAGGAAACGTGAAGCGCCAGAGCCTGAGGACCTCGATGATGAGATAGCGCGTGATGCCCTTATTCGACCTGACACGATGGACTTGTATGATGCTTACATGCGTCGCAAAAGTGACGGGCTCTGGACGAGACATGGTGGACGTCTCGATGAGATACTGGCTCCTACCTGCGGATTTTTGGTATATCAAGAGCAAATGCTGGACATCCTTCGCCAGTTCTTTCACGTGAGCGGAATCAAGGCCAACCAAATCCGCCTGAGCATTCAACGAGGAGACACAGAGCAAGTTGAAACTTACAAGCAGGAACTCTTTGCTCACCTCGAAGACCTCACAGAGAAAAAGGCCGAATGGCTCTGGCAACTCCTCACCAGCAATCCTCATGCCTTCCTGAAAGCTCATGCGGTTAGTCGTGTGCTGGCAAAGTGTCATTTTGAATATTAATCGACAAAATAATAGTGAGAATAACAGAAAAAGTGTATTTTTGCAGAGTAATAAATCGTTAAAATGAATTTTATGGATAAAAAGTATTTCAAATTAAACAAGGATGCAGCATTATTTGAGTTTTTGTCTCATAAGCCTATGTGGTGGAAATTGCTTTTAGAGGACAAGGACTTATATGTGAATATTAGAAAAGAAAACAGGATAAATGTTTATTATCGTGGAGCTTCTATAATGAGCCTTAGTTATAATGATGGCAAGGTAACAGCTGAAATTCATAACTATTACTTGGGATTTGAGAAGGATACATGTGCTGCTTTAGGAATCAAATACGGCAATCAAAAGAAAGCCCCCGAAGAAATCGTTTGCAGACTTCCGATGATAAAGAAACGAGTAGAGGCGAACAAGAAGTACATCGCTTGTTTAGAGGAGGAAGGAATGGTAGGGAACATCTATTCAAGTGAAAAGTATGTTCAATCACAACTCTATATGAATGATAACCATTACTTCGATACTGAATTTGCACTCAGGTTGGATGATGGCACAGATATCAGAATAGATTTGGTAAGAATGTCTGATCATGGCGAAATCTGCTTCGTGGAACTGAAATTGATTGATGACCAGCGACTTTATCCATCAAGTGGAAGAGATGCTGAGATCATTACCCAGATGGAAAATTATGAAAGATTCCTTTTAGAAGCTAATAAGTTGAAAGGAAAAACTGGTAAACCAATTCTTATCGAATATTATACAACAGTCTTGGAAATTATGGAGAAGATAGGTATTCACCGTACATCCATTAAACCTGTAATGGTACATGACAAAGTCTTTCTCTTTATAAAACAAACCTACACAAAGAAATCTTCAGGAAGAGAAAAACGCCTGAACACAATTAAAAAAGTATGTGATGGTTTATACTCCAATATTGATGATGTTTTAACGGATTATAATAGCCTATGACCATTACCATTCATCGCGGCCTTGACCAGATAGGCGGCTGCATAACTGAGATAAGTACAGCAACGTCCCGCATCTTTGTGGATATGGGGCAGAATCTACCAGGCAATGGTGAGAAAACCACACCGGCGCAGGACAAGGAGATGGTGGAAGGGCTGTTCAAGAACAACCCCAAAGCACATGAAGCCGTCATCTATACTCATGCACATGAAGATCATATAGGACTCTTTGATTATGTGCCGAAGGGCGTTCCTCAGATGATAGGAGAAGGTGCCAAGGATGTCTTGCTGGAAAAATACAGGTTGCTGTGCAAGGCTGATGAGGCAGCAGGAAATGACCCTGCTACAAATCTTCGGAAACGAGCAAAGCTAAAACGTTTTAAGACGTGGCCTCGAAGCCGTGATCCCAAACCATTCAGCGTTGGCGATATACAGATTACGCCCTTCTTCAACTGCCATTCCATCTATGACTCCTATATGTTTCTGATTGAGGCCGACAGTAAGCGCGTCTGGCATATGGGCGACTATCGTCAGCACGGCTGGATGGGTGGCAAGTTGCTGCAACTGCTGAGATGGAGGGCCACGAATATCGACACCTTAATTACGGAAGGTACAATGCTTGGGCGTGAAGAGGAATGTATCACAGAAAAAGAGGTGTCTGAAAAGATGGCCCACGTGATGCGTGCCTTTAAATATGTCTTCGTACTGACCTCTGCCACAGACATTGAGCGTCTTGCCAGCATCAATTTGGCAGCAAGGCAAGTGAACAGGCCGCTCTATGTCAGCTCAGGGCTTTTGAATGCAGCAATGAAAATCTTTACTCATCGTGAAGCGAAGACACCTGGCGACCTGTTCTTTTTCAAGCCTCGTTACTATGGTGGGTTTAAGCATTTGGAACCAATGAGAAAACGTGGTTTTGTGATGATTACCAACGTTGGAAAGTTTGTGGACATGGATAATCTTCGCCGTGAATTGCCAGAGAGTGAAACCCTACTCATCTATTCCTCATGGGACGGCTACTACAATGACCCAGAGCAAGTGCGCCTCAATCCGATGTATGCCATGTTTCGCGGAGCGTTTCACAACGTAGTAGATATCCATACTTCTGGCCATGCCGACCGAAAGACCATCAAGCAGGTCATCGAGACCATCCATCCCAAGGAGGTCATCTGTATTCACAAAGAAAAAGGACAGTCGTTGGAGTCATTAGGAATACATTATTGACTAGGGAACTCGATTCATGCAATATTTGAATTAAATATTTCTTTTTTAACCTGAAGAATAGGCGCGTGCCTCATAGGGGCAAGGTTAAACTTGGCTGCCGAAAGAAAATGTATGGGCTGAGTGCTTTCCCTATTTTACATAGTCTGGGTCGAAGTGGCTATGGTATTCTAAGCACAATTGTCGGTAGTATTCTCGCGTGGTGTCGCTTGTCGTGTCAGAACGGATGATCTCATAATAGTAATGTGATAGTCCTGGCTCTAGGCCGGTCTCTGTATGGATGACGTTGTATAGCGAATCGCCCAGCACGGGTCGGCAGACGTCCTCGGGATTTGCTGCATAGAACATGCGGTAACTCTTCACCTGTACCTCTGTCTGCAAATACTCGAATGCCATGTTAAAGAGGTCGCCCCAATAGCCACGGTTGCTGGTCTGGTGCTTGTAACTGCCGAAGATACCGCGCTCAGTGGCTGTTGATTTCACGTCGTCGATGACAATACTTATCTTATCATATTCGCAGACAACGGTGGTGCGTGCCAGATCCTTCAGCTCGAATGGCCTGGATTTATCGGAACGGCATTTGCGCTCGGCGCTCTCACGGGTCTTGTAGTCAAGAGGCGTGGTTTTACCGTTGTGGCGTGCAGCCACCTCTTCGGCAAGTGCCTGTGTCGGTGGGCCATATATTTGAGCCCACCTAATGGCCTGATCCAGTTCGGCCTGAAATTCTTTTTCTAATTGTTGCTCCGCATCGATAGGGTCGTCTTCGCGGTCGCAGGAGACGAAGAAGAAGCTGAAGGTGAGGACGGCGATCAGCATCCACAATTGTCGTAAAGATTTCATTATCATGGTAAGTTTGATGTTTCTGTTTGTAAAGGTAGTGAAAAATACGTGAAAGGCATGCCCTTTAGTGGATTTTTTATATCTTTGCGCCCAGAAACGATAATATCCACAACTAATGAATATCGCAATCATTGGCACAGGAAAGATTGTTCACGAGGCGCTGCCGGTGATCGTTGGGACCGAAGGCATCGTGGTGCGCAGCATCTGGTGCCGTGAGCATTCGTTGGCGAAGGCGGAGGCGTTGGCGGCGCAGTTCGGCATTCCGCAGGTTGCGACGGATTATGCAGCGGTATTGGCTGACCCACAGGTCGATACCGTATATGTTGCTCTCGTCAACAGCGTTCATTACGCCTATGCCTTGCAGGCGTTGCAAGCAGGAAAAAACGTTATCCTTGAGAAGCCGGCGTGCATGAGTCATCGCGAGCTTGCCCGTCTGGCCGAGGAAGCGCGAGGCCGTGGGCTGATGCTCTTCGAGGCCGTCACGCTGTTGCACTTGCCCGCCTTCCATCTCCTTCAAACAGAGCTGCTGCCGCAGTTGGGCGCCATTCGCCATGTCGAGTGCAACTACAGCCAACGCTCCAGCCGTTATGATGCTTATTTGCGTGGTGAAGTGCTGCCCGCCTTCGACCCGTCGGTTGGTGGCGGTGCGCTCATGGACATCAATATCTACAATCTCCATTTCGTCATTGCCCTCTTCGGCAAGCCCGATTCAGCTCGTTACTATTGCCGTCGCGGCTTCAATGGCGTAGATTTGTCGGGGACGGTGGTGATGAACGCGCCGCTCAGCCTCTGTACTGGCGCTAAGGATACCGATGCGCCGAGCTTTGGACTGCTGCAGGGCGACAACGGATGGTTGCGCATCGAGGGACCTGTCAGCACGATGGCGGCCATGACCATTTGTCTTCGTGGTCAGCAGCCGCGACAAATTCCCCTTGCGCCCGTCAGCCATCGCCTGGCCCCCGAGTTCGCGGCCTTCGCTGATATCCTCCGTCGGCAGGACTTCGCCACGATGAACAGCCTGCTCGACCATTCCCTCGCCGTCATGAAGGTGGTGGATGAGATCGTGTCAGATTAAATAAATTGTATTACCTATGATAAACAAATGTTTAAATCGTTCGTTGAGCTTAATGATGCTCGCGGCCTTTTCCTTCATAACGCTCCCTGCCAAGGCTCAAGTCACGGAGCGTCAACGTCCCGCCGAATGGGCAAGTCTCGTGCCGGGTGCTCGTTTCATGGACCGCTTTCGTCCCATGCAGGGCAATGACCTGCGCAGCGATGTCTGGGGCGCTCATTATGTGAAACCCCGCTTGGTGGACAACGGCATCGAGGATGCTTTCTGGAGCTACTGGGGTGGCAACATCGTCAAGGGCGACGACGGGCGCTGGCATCTGTTCGTGGCAGCCTGGCTGGAAGCCTCGGAGAAAGGACACATGGAGTGGGGCAACTCATGGGTGGTCCATGCCACGGCTCCCACTTCGCACGGTCCATTCCGTCCGCAGCAGATTGTAGGCCGGGGCCATAATCCCGAGATTTATCTTACCGACGACGGCACTTGGGTGCTCTATGTTATCGACGCCCGCTACACCTCGCGCAGCCTCAATGGCCCATGGGAAAAAGGTAAGTTTGAGTTTGACCCTCAGGGCAAGCCCATCATCGAGGGCCTGTCGAACCTCTCGTTTGCGCGTCGTCCCGAAGGCGGATGGCTGATGGTGTGCCGTGGTGGTGGCATCTGGACGAGCGACGACGGTCTGTCCACATGGCGTCAGGTTTCCGACGGCTCAGTGTACCCTAAGGTTGACGGACGCTTCGAGGACCCCGTGCTGTGGCGCGACTCGGTGCAGTACAACCTCATCGTGAACGACTGGCTCGGGCGCATCGCCTACTACCTGCGTTCAGCCGATGGCATCCATTGGCAGGTGGACGACGGCGAGGCTTATATGCCTGGTATCGCACGTCATGCTGACGGCAGTCGCGAGGAATGGTTCAAGTACGAACGCATGCGCATCCTTCAGGATGAGCACGGGCGTGCCGTTCAAGCTAACTTCGCCGTCATCGATACCATCAAGTGGGACGATAAACCGCTCGACCGTCACAGCTCAAAGAACATCTGCATACCTCTCGACCCAGGTCTGTTGCTCACTATTCCATCCACGGTGAAGGCCAAGGCCGGCAAACTCACCTTGCGCATCCGTGCGGAGGAAGGCTTCGAGCCCCAGCGCGACCTCGACCTGAGCAGTTTGAGATGCGGCTCGCCTCACGAAGTGGACTATGGCCGAGGCGCTGCTCCCACGTCCTCACGTGTGGATGGTCGAGACCTTGTGCTCACTTTCCGTATGCGCGACCTGAAGCTCGCTCCCGACGACTTTGCCGCCAAGGTCATCGTGTCCCGTCGCAATGGTTCCGTCACCTTCGGCTTTGCCCGTCTGCCGTGGTTCTGAACCGTTTGAGTGGCCCCCGAAGAAGTTAATCCTTTATTCTTAAAAAATGAATCTCCGCCTCCCTTACTTTGTCCTCATCCTTCTGCTGACGTTGCCGCTCCCGAGTCGTGCTTGGGACGATGGCCTGTACGCAGAGATAGAGCGGAGCATCACGCCGCCGCGCTTGTCCGAAAGCACGTTCGATATTACCCGTTATGGCGCCCGACCCGAAGCTTCGGCGGCGCAGAACCAGCGTGCTATCCAGCGTGCCATCGACGTGTGTTCGCAGAAGGGCGGCGGAAGGGTAGTGGTGCCCTCCGGCAAGCGTTTCCTGACAGGTGCCCTCACGCTGAAAAGCGGCGTAAACCTGGTGGTGGAGGACAGCGCACGGCTGGAGTTCGCCTTCGAGCCTGCGCTCTATCCTATCGTCCGCACGAGTTGGGAGGGGCTGGAGTGTTATAACCTGCAGCCCTGCATCTACGCCTATGAAGCTCATGACGTCGCTATCACAGGGCGTGGCACCATCGATGGCGGCGGCACGCGCGAGACGTGGTGGGCGTGGTGCGGCAATCCTAAGTTCGGCTGGCATGAGGGTCTGCCCAGCCAGCGCTTGGGCGGGCGCGACCGCTTGTTGCGCAACGGTGAGGATGGCGTGCCGATGAATGATGATAAGGGCCAACGGCAGGCGGAGCGTGTGTTCACGGCAGCCGACGGTATGCGTCCTCAACTCGTGAACTTCGTCCGTTGTCAGCGCGTGCTCTTGGAAGACGTCACGTTGCTGCGGTCGCCCTTCTGGGTGGTGCATCCCCTGATGTCCACCGATGTCACACTCAGACGCTTGCGCATCATGAACGACGGCCCTAACGGCGACGGCTGCGACCCTGAGTCGTGCGACCGAGTGCTCATCGAGGATTGCTATTTCAGTACCGGCGACGACTGCATCGCCATCAAGAGTGGCCGCAATAATGACGGCCGCCTGCGTGCCATGCCGTCGCAGAACATCATCGTCCGTCGCTGCGAGATGCGGAACGGGCACGGCGGCGTGGTCATCGGATCGGAGATCAGCGGCGGCTGCAAGAATGTGTTTGCCCACGACTGCGTTATGGACTCGCCCAATCTGGACCGCGTGCTGCGCATCAAGACCAATACGTGTCGGGGCGGGGTGGTGGAGAACATCAACATGAAGGACATACGCGTAGGCCAATGCCGCGAGGCGGTGGTGAAGATCAACCTCGACTACGAGCCGCGCGAGCAATGCTGCCGGGGCTTCCTGCCTATGGTGAGGAATGTCAACGTGGAGCGTGTCACCTGCCAGCAGTCGCGCTACGGCGTGATGATTGTGGGGCTGGACACGGCGACGTGTGTCAGCGATATCCACCTCCGCGACTGCCGCTTCGAAGGCGTGGCTGAGGGCAACAACATAAAAGGTAAGACGCGCGGCGTAAGCTTCGAGAACCTCTTCATCAACGGCAACTTAGTGCTGTACGAGCTGCCCTACGGCGGCCGCTATTCCGAGTGGATGGTGCGTTCAGAGATGCAACGCACGCCGCGGTCCTACCTGCTCGACTTCTCCAAAAAACCCAAATGGAGCTATGTGATGGGCATCGAGTTGGAGGCCATGCTGGACACCTATCTTCGCTACGGCGGCGAGGACATCCTTCGCTACTGCCGCGAGTACACGGATACGATGATCAGCGAGCAAGGCGCAATCCGCACCTATAAGCTGGAGGACTATAATCTCGACCAAATCCGTACCGGGCATTTCGTGGCTCGCATGTATCAGCTCTATCCCGAGCGCAAGAACCTGCTGGCTCTGCATACGCTCATGAAACAGTTGCGCAAGCAGCCGCGCACCACGCAGGACAAGGTGTTCTGGCACAAGGCCATCTATGCCTATCAGGTGTGGCTCGACGGCATCTTCATGGGCCTGCCCTTCTACGCGATGACCGCCCGCGACCTGCTGAAACCCAAGCAGGCGCTTAAGATTTACGACGATGCCGTGGATCAGATCAACGCCACCTACCGCCGCACCTTTGATCCGCAGGCAGGCTTGAACCGTCATGCCTGGGACGAGACGGCGGAGATGTTCTGGGCAGACAAGCAGACTGGACAGACGCAGCATTGCTGGGGACGGGCACAGGGGTGGTTCACGATGGCGTTGGTGGAGCTGTTGGACGCGCTGCCCGAGGACTACTCTCGGCGTGCGGAAGTCATTGATCTGCTGCGGCGTGATCTCGATGCCGTCATCCGTTGGCAGGACAGCGCGAGCGGACTTTGGTATCAGGTGATGGATGCGCCCGACCGTCAGGGCAACTACCTCGAATCCACCTGCTCGTCGATGTTTGCCTACGCGCTGCTGAAGGCCTTCAACCAAGGTTATGTGGGCGAGAAATACCGCGATGCAGGCCTGAAAGCCTACGAAGGCATCATCAAGCATTTCATCCGCGTGAATGCCGACAGGACGATCTCCCTGACCCGTTGCTGCGAAGTGTCGGGCTTGGGGCCAGGCGTGAGCGACAAAGTGTTGAAAGCAGCCCCTCATGTGAAGGAAAACCGCCGCCGCGACGGCTCGTTCGAATACTACGTCAGCGAACCCATTCGTGACAATGATGCCAAGGGCATTGGCCCCTTCATCTGGGCTTCGCTGGAAGCCGAGAAGCTGGGATTCAACGCCGACAAGGCGACGGCGATAGACCGTCATGCTGTTGTCAGTCGCAACAGCCCCGTAGTCATGGCAGCCGACAAACTCGTCTCTCTCACTGTCGGCAACGGCCATTTTGCGACCACGGTTGATGTGACGGGCCTGCAGAGCTACCCTTTCGAGTATGCCTCTGGCGTGCCCCTGACTGCCATGTCCGACTGGGGATGGCATTCGTTCGAGAACGTGCATCACCTGACAGCCTCCGAGAGCCACAAAGCCTATGACTTCGGCCATGGCCATCAGGAAGTGTATGCTGTGGAGTATAAGAAAGACGAGGACGGGCGCCACAAGGAAGCCACAGCATACTTCCGCGTGAATCCCCACCGCCTGAATCTCGGCACGATTGGACTTAACCTTCGCGACCGGCAAGGGCAGCCCGTCTCATGGCAGTCGCTTCAAGCCATACGTCAAGAACAGAAACTCTGGGACGGACTGATTGAATCCGCTTTCACGGCCGATGGCGAGAGGGTAGAGGTGACCACGGGTGTTCACCCGACGAAGGACGCTCTTTTCGCAAGGATCAAGAGCCGATTGCTGAAGGACCAAAGAGCATTGCTCGCGCTGCGGTTCTCTTATCCTACAGGGCGACATGCCGATGATGCCAACGACTGGAGTCAGCCCGAGCGCCATCAGTCGGAGATCATCGCAAGGAACGACCGTTGGGCTCTGATCCGCCGGACGCTCGATGAGACCATCTACTACGTTCTTCTTCAATGGGAAGGAAACGCCACCCTGCGCGAAAGCGGACTTCACACGTTCGAACTTACGACGACCGACGAAGTCCTCGCTTTCGCTGTCGAATACCTGCAGCAGGCACCCGCCACTGAGCCCACGGTTTTTGCCTTCGACCCATACCATGAGGCCACACGGCGACATTGGAACGGCTGGTGGCAGGCGGGTGCTATCGTGGATTTCTCCCGATGTACAGACGTGCGTGCCAAGGAGTTAGAGCGCAGGGTGGTGCTCTCGCAGTATCTCACCCAAATCAACTGCGCCAACAACCTGCCACCCCAAGAGAGTGGACTGACCTACAACACATGGTTTGGGCGTCCACATCTGGAGATGGCGTGGTGGCACGCGACCGATTTCGCGCTTTGGAATCGTCCTGAGACAGTAGCGCAGATGCTGCGATGGTACAACGAGACCGCCTATCCCGTGGCCCGTCAGATTGCTGAGCGTCAAGGCTTCAAGGGCGCCCGATGGATGAAGATGACCGATCCCTGGGCAGGCGAAGCGCCGTCCAACACCGGCTCCTTCCTGATTTGGCAACAGCCTCATTACATCTATCTGGCCGAAGAGATGTATCGTGCGCTGCCTACTGCCGAAACCTTGAAAACCTACGGCGAGCAGGTGGAGGCGACAGCAGCCTTCATGGCTGACTTCGTGTCGTTTGATGAACAGACGAAGCGTTATCATTTGAAGGGCGCCACCTCCATGCAGGAGTCCATAACCAAGGACATCGCCTGCGACCAGCCTTTCGAACTCGCCTATTGGCAGTATGGTCTGTCGGTGGCACAACGCTGGCGCCAGCGGCAGGGCAAGCCGCGTGTGGCACGATGGGATGACATCATCAACCGCCTCTCACCCCTGCCGGAGGACAACGGTATTTATACAGCCGGCCTGCCCCTTGGCGACTTCGGCCCGTCGGCAGCCTTTGACCCTTTCGACAGCCCCTCCAAGAAGATGGAGACGTTCAATGACAAGTGCCGCAACGACCATCCTGCAGTACTTGGTGCTTGCGGCCTGTTGCCCAGCGAGCGCGTGCCTTACACCTTATTATATAATAAGGACAGGATGCGGGCGACGCTCCATTGGGTGATGCAGCATTGGAACTGGCCTACCACCTGGGGCTGGGACTACGGCATGATAGCCATGGCGGCTGCTCGCCTCGGAGAGCCTGATACAGCCCTCAAGGCCTTGCTGCTCGACACCCCGAAGAACACTTTCCTGTCCAATGGCCATAATTTCCAGACGTCCGACCGCCTGCGCGTCTATCTGCCAGGCAACGGAGCCCTGCTCACGGCCGTTGCCATGATGTGTGCGGGATGGGACGGTTGTCAGGAATCACCCAACCCTGGCTTCCCTAAAGACGGCACGTGGGACGTGCGATGGGAGGGTCTCAAAAAGATGCAATAGCCTATGAACTATAAGAATATCCTCATTCTGCTGGCCGTCGCTTGCCTCTTAGCCATACCCTTGCAGATGGCTGCCCAAGGCGCGGCCCGTGATCCGTTGCGCGCTACTTCATCGGCTTTCTTCCAAACCGACGAGGCACGGCGCATCGGTGACCAGATGCTACTCTACCAAAGAGCAACGGGAGGCTGGCCCAAGAACGTCGATATGCAACGGCCGCTCACGCCCGACGAGCGTGCACAGGTCGAACGCGACAAGCAGCGGCGCGACGACTCGACCATCGACAACGGCGCCACGACCACGCAGACGGCCTTCCTGGCTCGGCTCTATCAGCAGACCGGCGACAATCGCTACCGTGAAGCCGTACGAAGGGCTGTTGACTACCTGCTCGCCGGGCAGTACGACAACGGCGGTTGGCCGCAGTTCTGGCCTGAGATGCGCGGCTATCAGGTGCACATCACCTACAACGACGATGCCATGGTCAACACGCTACGCCTCTTGCACGACATCAGGGACCGGCGTGAGCCTTATCAGGGACGCCTCATCGACAAGGCCATGCGCCGACGTGTGGCTGCAGCCTTCGACCGAGGCATCGAATGCATCCTGAACACACAGATAGTCCACGACGGGCAGCCCACCATCTGGTGCCAGCAGCACGACCGCACGACGTTGCAGCCTACGGGAGCCCGTGCCTACGAGTTGCCGTCCTATTGTCCCGAGGAGAGTGCTGCTATCGTCGAGCTGCTCATGGCGTTGGAACACCCCTCCGAGCGCGTCAAGAAGGCTGTGACGGCCGCCATGCGCTGGTTCGACGACCACAAGCTGACGGGCTACCGCGTGGAGCGCGCCTCTGAGCCAGGTTCACCACAGCCCGGCACACGTCTTGTGCGAGATGTTCAGGCTGCTCCACTTTGGGCGCGCTTCTACGACCTCACCCACGCCGAACCTTTCGTCTGCGACCGCGACGGCATACCCCGCCGTCACCTCGAACAGATTGGCAGCGAGCGCCGCAACGGCTATGCGTGGTACGGTAACCGCCCTGCACGCCTCTATGCCCTCTACGAACAATGGGCTGACAAGCATCACGTCGGCGACCGAGCCGATATCAGCCTCCGAACCCCTGGCGGCAACGAGGCGGGACGCATCGAATGGTTTCGCCGTCCCGCGAAGCACGAGGCGGACTTCGACGTCGTTGTGCAGCCAGGCGACAGCATACAACTGGCCATCGAGCAAGCGCCTTTAAAGCCTACGGAACCCTTCAAGATACTCATCCGCAAAGGCGAGTATCATCAGAAAGTCATCATCGACCGACCGAATATCGTGCTAGTAGGCGAAGACCGCGACAGCACCATCCTCATCTTGGCTGAGGCCCGTGAGAAGATGATGGGCACCACCTACCACGGCAAGCCTGTGGGCAACGGCGTCATCATGCTGCAGGAAGGTGCCGACGACTGCATCATCAGCGGGCTGACCGTTTATAACAACTTCGGCACGGCCGTGGAGCCCGGCAACACCACCCATCAGATGGCCATCTACGGACGCGCCGACCGTACCATCGTCATCAACTGCAACGTATGGGCCGACGGCAACGACGCCCTGTCGCTGTGGCCTCCGGGCGGCGGCTTCTCCTACCACGCCGACCTCTTCCTGCGCTGCCCGGGCATCGACTTCCTATGTCCTCGCGGCTGGTGCTTCGCCACGCGTTGTCATTTCCTCGGTGACCGCCGCGCTATCATCTGGCACGACGGCAGTAACGATAAGGACAAGAAGCTGGTCATCACGGATTCCTACTTCGATGCCCTTTCGCCCACGCCGCTCGGCCGTTACCACCACGATGCCCAGTTCGTGCTCGTCAACTGCCGCATGTCCTCGCAGATCATCGACCGCAACATCGAGTATGCCTATATCAAGAAGCAACCCGACCCGTGGGGCCTGCGCGCGTATTACTACAATTGTACCCGCGAGGGAGGAGATAGTGGTTGGTTAAAGAATAACTTTAACCAAATGGACAAAACGCCTGAGCCCCACGAAATTACTGCACGTTGGACATTCCATGATCAATGGGATCCCGAAGCTTGTATCCGCGACCTCTGGCACGTGCTGGCTTATTGAATTTATATGAAGGTGACGATATCGTATTGCTATCTAAAGAATATGAAGAGTAAGCATGATAAAATAAGGAAATAACTGCAAAGCTGCCACCAATCATGGTATTCGAGCTTAAAATCCGAATGCTATATTGGTGGTAGCAATTGTTATATCAGTCTGTAAAAGTGTAGGTCTTAGTTCTTTTTATTGTGCATCATGCCGAAGGCAAAAGTGCTCTTATTCATACCTTTATTCCTTGTTTTATGCGCAAAGATAATGAAAAGTCAGTGTTTTGAGGCTTAAAGCCTGAATATTTTCCACTTGCATACGAAATTATTAATTATCAATAACCTGAATTCTCAATTTATTCATATCTTTGCAACGGATTTCAAACGAAAAGGAATTATGCAAGAAAGAGAACAAGAAGGGCTGTCGGCCCTTGGACGTAAGACTGAGTATAAGAGCGATTATGCCCCCGAGGTGCTCGAGACATTTGTGAACAAGCACCCCGACAACGACTACTGGGTGCGCTTCAACTGCCCGGAATTCACCAGCCTTTGCCCCATCACGGGCCAGCCTGATTTCGCTGAGATACGCATTAACTATCTGCCGGGCGAGCGGATGGTGGAGTCTAAGAGTCTGAAGCTTTACCTCTTCAGCTTCCGCAATCATGGTGATTTTCACGAGGACTGCGTGAACAAGATAATGAAGGATCTTATTAAGTTGATGGATCCAAAGTATATAGAGGTTATAGGTCTGTTTACACCCCGAGGCGGCATCAGTATCTACCCATACGCCAACTATGGCCGGCCAGGCACTAAGTATGAGGAGATGGCGCAGTACAGATTGCTGCATCACGATTTGTGATGAGCTAGTTTATTACCAATTCCTATATGTATAGGCCAGTAAGACTTCCGTGTAATACGTAATTTTTCAATTATGAGTTTCAAGGAAATCCTTCGTCGATACTTCGATCTTCGTGCCGATAAAGTCCCGGAGGAAGAGACCATCGCCAATATCCGTGCTGATGCCTCGTTCCGTGGAGCACAGTTGTGGGTCCTTATATTTGCTATCTTTATAGCTTCGTTGGGGTTGAATGTCAATTCCACAGCTGTCATTATCGGCGCAATGCTCATTTCGCCTCTCATGGGACCTATCGTAGGCATGGGTCTTGCAGTAGGTATTAATGACCTTGACCTTTTGCGTGTGTCGGCCAAGAACTTCGGTGTCGCTACCATCATCAGTGTTGCCACCGCCACGGTCTATTTCCTGTTGTCACCTTACCGGGAACTGCAGAGCGAATTATTGGCACGCACATCTCCGACACTGTATGATGTTCTCATAGCTTTCTTCGGCGGCGCAGCAGGCATTGTGGCTATTGCCACAGGCGGCAAAGGCAATATCATTCCAGGTGTAGCCATAGCCACAGCTCTCATGCCCCCTTTGTGCACAGCAGGCTATGGACTGGCTACTGGCCAGTGGGTATTTTTCCTTGGTGCCATTTATCTGTTCTTCATCAACACTGTTTTCATAGCAGTGGCCACCTTCCTTGGCGTCCGCTTAATGCAGTTCAAGCTTCATCCAGAGCTTAATCACGAGCGAGCTGTTCGTGCTCGTAGGATACTGATTTTTATGGTGGTGCTCACTCTCGTTCCTGCCGGTTTCATGACCTTCTCGCTAGTACGCAAGAGCCTTTTTGAACAGCGGCTGGCTAATTTCACCGACACAGAACTGTCGTGGCCCGGTACGCAAATCCTTTCACGAAGCACCGACCGCGAGTCTCGTGCCATAAGTGTGGCTGTTATAGGCCGTGAGATTGAGGCTGCGCAGATAGCTGCGGCCCGTGAGCGTCTGGCGAATTATGGGCTGGCCGACTATCAGTTGAACATAGTACAAGGCACTCAGAGCGACAGCCTAATCCACCTGCTTGGCGAACTGCAACATTCAAAGACCGACCTCAGCCGCACCACTTTGCAGCAGAACATGCAAATACATTCGCTCGAAGTGGCACTCGATGATTATCAGCGTCTCAATCGATTGGCTGAGCAACTGCGCCCAGAATTACGTGCACTGTATCCCGATATCTCGGCAATAAGCCTTGCCCGCACCACGGAGGTGCTTACTGACACTGCTATCACCGAGGCTGCGAAACCCTTAACTATGGCGGTAGTGAGTATGGCTGGCGGCAAGCGTCTCGATACAGAGCAGATGCAACGCCTTGCCGAGTGGTTGGAAGCACGTGTTGAAGCTGACACCTTGGCGTTGGTAGTGAGATGATAGTCCCGGCGACCATTGCTGACAGGAATATAAAAGCAACAAAAGATGAGTTACGTTAAAGCCTTTCTGCCTCTTCTTGCGCTACCCGCATATGCCCAGCAGCGTCCCAACATCCTGTATATCATGTGCGATGATATGGGGTGGGGCGATTTGTCGTGCTACGGTCAACAGCGTTTCTCGACGCCTAATATCGATCGCTTGGCACAGCAAGGGATGCGGATGACGGCAGCTTACGCGGGCAGTCCCGTTTCGGCGCCTTCGCGTGCTTGCTTCATGACGGGGCAGCACTCAGGGCATACCCATGTTCGAGGCAACCGCGAGTACTGGCGCAACAGCGGAAGCGTGCAGTATGGGCAATGTGAGGATTTTGCCGTAGTGGGACAAGAACCTTACGACCCCAATCACGTCATCCTGCCCGAAATCTTCAAGGCCGAAGGCTATCGGACGGGCATGTTCGGCAAGTGGGCGGGCGGTTACGAAGGCAGTAGCTCGACTCCAGACAAGCGCGGTGTGGACGAGTTCTATGGTTATATTTGTCAGTTTCAGGCACATCTTTATTTCCCCAACTTCCTCAACCGATTCAGTCGCTCGTTGGGCGATACGGCAGTGGTGCGCGAAGTGTTGGAGCAGAACGTTCAGCATGCCATGTTCGGCGAGGATTACAACAACCGCCGGCAGTACAGCTCCGACCTGATTCACCAGCGCGCATTGGCTTGGTTGCGCGAGCAGAAGAAAGGTCGTCCGTTCTTCGGCATCTTCACCTACACTCTGCCACATGCTGAACTGCGGCAGCCCGACGATAGTATCTTACAGGCTTTCCGAGGCAAGTTGCTCCCTGAACGCGAATACCGTGGCGATAATCCGTCGCGCTACAATCCCACGCCTGAGGCTCACGCTCAGTTTGCAGCCATGATTACGCGCCTTGATGCCCAAGTGGGTGAGATTATGGCTCTGTTGGAGCAGCAGGGCTTAGCAGACAACACAGTGCTCATCTTCACCAGCGACAACGGCCCTCACGAAGAGGGTGGAGCAGACCCCGAGTATTTCAACCACGACGGAAAGTTCCGAGGCTTAAAGCGCAGCACGCACGAGGGCGGCATTCGAGTGCCGTTCATAGTCCGCTGGCCCGGGCATATCCGCGCTGGCAGCGAGAGTGACCAGCCCTTCGCCTTCTACGATCTTATGCCTACGTTCTGCGACTTGGCCGGAATCCGCAACTACGAGCAACGCTTTCGCCGTCGGCAACCGGAAACAAAGCTCCAAGGTTCATTTCCCGTAAGAGTAGCCAAGCCCGACTACTTCGACGGTATAAGCATACTGCCTACCTGGTTAGGCAGACAACAGACACAACAACACGACCACCTATACTGGGAGTTTCACGAGACGGATATGCTGGCAGTTCGTCGTGGTGATTGGAAATTAGTTGTCCGACGCGGAACACCTGCTCTGTACAACCTGAGCAGTGACCCGCACGAGGACCACGACCTGGCGGCTCAGCACCCCGATGTAGTGCGCCAATTAGTCAACATCATTTACGCCGAACACTCCGACAATCCGCTCTTCCGTGTAACACTGCCCAATAACTCATAATTAATTCTTGCTTTGAAAAAGTATCTCTCACTTATCCCTTTCATTGCGCTTATAGCGCTGATATCCATTTGTGTATCAGTGTTCGGTACTGATGCACTTGACGGTGCTACGCAAGTGTCGTTGCTTATAGCCTCGGCCATTTGTGTGGCTGTGGGCTATGCCATGAAGCGTGTGGAATGGGAATCGCTTGAGCAGGAGATGACAGATAAGATATCCACTTGTATGCCCAGTATCATCATCCTGCTGCTCATAGGCGCTATCGGCGGCACATGGATGCTTTCCGGCATCGTGCCTACGATGATTTACTATGGTGTGCAAGTGCTGCGTCCCGAGTGGTTTCTGGTAAGCAGCAGTCTGTTCTGTGCACTTGTCAGCTTAATGGTAGGGTCGTCATGGACCACAGTGGCCACTATAGGTGTGGCGCTGATGGGTATAGGTCGTGCTCACGGTTTCGACGATGGTTGGGTGGCCGGCAGCATCATCACCGGAGCCTATTTCGGTGATAAACTTTCGCCGTTGTCCGACACAACCGTCCTGGCTTCCAGCGTTTCCGGCACACCACTCTTCACACATATTCGATATATGATGAAGACCACTATTCCCACGTTCTGCGTTTCACTGCTCATCTTTACCGTGGCAGGCTTGGTGATGAACGTATCGGGTAGCGGTGAGATGAATTTCCTGAACCAGTTGGAAAGCACTTTCTTGATTTCACCGTGGCTGCTATTGGTGCCAGTGCTTACAGGTGTGATGATAGCGCGCCGCTGGCCCGCTATGGTGGTACTGTTTCTTGCAGCCTTGATGGCTGCCGTCGTGGCCGTGGTGTGGCAGCCGTCGCTGTTGTCGCAGATATCCGAAGGCGGCTGGTACGAAAACATCATGAAGGTTGTCTATGGTTCTACTCGCATAGAAACGGGAGCCCCAATGCTCGACGACCTTGTACACACCAACGGCATGGCAGGCATGATGCCAACAGTGTGGCTTATCATTTGTGCACAAATCTTCGGAGGTGTAGTCACGGCTACCGGTGTTCTGCGCGATGTGATGCAGATGATAATGTATTTTGTCCGTGGCACAGCGTCGCTGGTAGCATCAACGGCTTTGACGGGCATCTTCTGCAACGTAGCCCTTGCCGACCAGTTCCTCAGCATCATCCTTACCAGTTCCATGTTCAAGGACGTTTACCGCGACCATGGTTATGAGTCGCGTTTGCTGAGTCGGACCTGTGAGGATGGGGCAACGGTAACGAGTGTCTTGGTTCCTTGGAACACTTGTGGCCTCGTGCAGAGCACAGTCCTTGGAGTGGCAACCCTCGCTTACCTCCCTTATTGCTTCTTCAACTTGCTTTCGCCGGTGACCAGTGTCATTGTCGCTGCAACAAGGCCCATTCCCCGACAGGATAATAATTAGTGTTTTGGGCGGGACGTGAAGAGGTTTTTGTTGTCATTTGTTTCAAAAACTTCACGTTTTGTTTCCTCGCCTTCAAATTTACTGCTTCACCCATTATAGTTCGCAAATAATAGCTATATTTGCAACGGAAAACAGATCGTTAGTTAATCCGTAAATCTTTATATGATGAAGCGTTATTGTTTGTTACTTATTTTTTCGTCCTTATTCATTAGCCGTGCCACGGCGCAGAACCCGATCATCCGCGACCAGTTCACTGCCGACCCTACAGCACGAGTGTTTAATAATAAGGTCTATCTGTTTCCTTCGCACGACATTCTCGTGCCGGAAGGCGCACGCAAAGACTGGTTCTGTATGGCCGACTATCACGTGTTCTCGTCGGAGAACCTCACGGAGTGGACCGACCATGGAGTGATAGTGTCGCAGGAAGATGTTCCGTGGGGAAATCCTACGGGCTATTCCATGTGGGCCCCTGACTGCGTAGAGAAGGGCGGCAAATACTATTTCTATTTCCCCAACGGACCAAAGGGAGGACGTGGTTTCGCAATAGGCGTGGCCACAGCTGACCTGCCTGAAGGCCCCTACCGTTTGGAGGAAAAGCCCATTGTGGGCGTTTCCGGCATTGACCCATGTGTGCTTGTCGACAACGATGGTCAGGCTTATATCTATTGGAGCGGAATGGGTATCCGCGGCGCCAAACTGAAGGATAATATGAAAGAGCTCGACGGGGAACTGCAGGAAGTGAAAATGCAGCGCCGCGAAGGAGCTCCTGAAATGCCGCCCATGAAGGTAGGAGGACAGCAGATGGAAGGCCTGCCCGACGGTTTCAAGGAGGGCCCCTATGTATTCCACCGAGGCGATTGGTATTATCTCACCTTCCCTTGGGTGCGCCAGGAAGGGGGCACAGAGACGCTGGCTTATGCCATGTCGCACTCTCCGTTAGGGCCTTGGGATTTCAAGGGTATAATCATGGCTGAGCATGCCAACCGCTGCTGGACGAATCACCATAGCCTGTTGGAATATCGCGGTCAGTGGTATCTGTTCTATCATCACAACGATTTCTCGCCACGCGACGACAAACGTCGCTCGGCGCGAATTGAGAAGATTGGTTTCAATACCGACGGCACAATCCAAGAGGTCAAACCTACCTTGAGAGGAGTTGGCATCCTGCCTGCCACCTCGCGCGTTGAGGTTGACCGCTACAGCGACGCCAGCAACGGCGTGACTTATGCATACAACGATACCGCGAACACCTTCCTCGGCTGGCATGCCACGTTGCCAGGCAAGGGCAGTTGGCTGCGTTTTGCCGACGTGGACTTCAGTGCTATCACCGATGGTTATGTTATTGCCAAGGTTAAGGCAGAAGGCAACACGGAAGTGATTATTAATGCAAAGGGTGATAAGAAGAAAGGGAAGGAGATTGCACGGCTCAAGGTCGCTGTGTCAGGCGCTCAAGGACCCTTCCGCCGCAGCACTCGAGGCCAGTGGCTTACGCTGACGGCTCCTCTGACAAACGTGCCCAATGGCGTGGCAGATGTCGAGGTTTTGTGCGGCGACAGCGCGTTGAGCGTGGACTGGCTTCAGTTCAAGAATCGTCAGCAGTATTTTACTCCTGTCGACAAGAAAGCCACTGCAGCCCAGCCCGACGACCGCGGTTTCATACGCCGCTGGCGGCTGATGGAGCCTCAGAAGCAAGATATTCGTTCCAACACAATCTTCACCGATTCGTGGTTGCGCGAGACATTTGCCAAAGAACTGGCTAAGTTGCCAAAACAGAAAGCAAAGTGGTACTCGATGGAAAGCCCGACTTACAATATGAAACTGTTCCACTTTGCCGAGAAATACGGTAGCCAGGCCTATGGCAACCTGTTCTGGTGTGAAACTGTCGTCAACTGTGCAGAGGAAATCAGTGATATCCGCTTGGCGGCAGGCAGCAATGGAGCCTCAATGTGGTGGCTCAATGGCGAGGAGGTTCTGCTGCTTGAGGGCGACCGCCGAATGGTCGTTGACGATGGTGTGAGCAAGCGACTGACGCTGAAGAAGGGGCGCAACACGCTTCGCGGTGCAGTCATCAACGGTCCTGGCCTCAGCGATATGTGCATTAGGTTTATCGACGAACAGGGCAAGCCGGTCAAAGGTTATGACATAGAGAACTGAACTGCAGAATCGTTGACACTTTGAGAATCGTATTACCGTTATATCAAATATCGTAAACCTGTCAATCATGAAACGTTATTATTGCTTATTAATAGTCTTCTCTTTATTCACTGGTCGCGCTGCAGCGCAGGTGGGTGCGCCCTATATCCACGATCCATCGACAATAGCCGAATGCGATGGTAAGTACTACACCTTCGGCACTGGCGGGGGCGGACTTATCTCAGACGACGGTTGGTCTTGGCACGGCGGAGCCGAGCGTCCGGGCGGCGGCGCTGCCCCTGATGTGATGAAGATAGGCGACCGCTATCTTGTCATCTACGGCGCCACGGGCGGAGGCCTCGGAGGTGGGCACAACGGACGAATACTAACCATGTGGAACCGCACGCTCGACCCGAAGTCGCCCGACTTCCGTTATACTACGGCCATCGAGGTGGCTGCCAGCGACGGACTTGAGGACTGCGATGCCATAGACCCTTGCTTGCTGCTTGATCCTACCACAGGCCGCCTTTGGGCTTCCTTTGGTACGTATTTCGGAAATATCCGTCTCATCGAACTCGACCCCAAGACGGGCGAGCGTGTTCGTGGCAATCAGGAGAAGGACATTGCCATCGACTGCGAAGCCACGGATCTCATCTATCGCGACGGCTGGTATTACCTGCTTGGCACTCATGGCACCTGCTGCGACGGCGTAAACTCTACATATAACATTATTGTAGGCCGCTCGCGCTCGGTCGAAGGTCCTTATGTGGACAATGTAGGACGTGATATGCTTAACGGTGGCGGTAGAATGGTGATTACAGCCGGCGACCGCGTCTGTGGTCCCGGTCATTTCGGACGGACAGTCATCGACGAAGGGGTAGAGGTGATGTCGTGCCACTACGAAGCAGACTTCGACCAAGGCGGTCGCAGTGTGCTCGGCCTGCGTCCTCTGCTGTGGAAGAACGGATGGCCCGAGGCCGGCGACCGTTTCCATGGCGGCACTTTCGCCATCTTGTCGGAGCGTCGTGGCTATTCTCTGGAGCTGGCCGTTGATTTCGTGAGAATTCAGCACGAGCGCCAAGGCTGGCGACGAGTCAATCCCGACGAGCCTGTCAAGCCGGTGGCTGACCAACAGCTTGCTGATGTAGCTGGCAATTGGCCTCAAGGTGATATCAAAGTCCGTTGCAGCGATTATATGATGCGGCCTCATCAACTATGGACTATAACCCCCGTGCCCGAAGCCGGCGGCTTCCTCGGAGGGCCTTATTGCAAGATTGTCATTGCCGGCACAGAACGGGCTTTGGCTGCTACTGACGATTTGGAACTTACGGCTGTGCCCGCTTTCACCGGTGCTCCTGAGCAGTTGTGGCGCGTCGAGCAGGCAACCGACGGCACCTTCCGTATTATGCCGAAGCAGATTCCAGGGCGCGAAGGCATTAACACCACCTATGTTCTGTACTCCGCTGCCGATAGCACGCCCACGCTGGCTAAGTGGGATTTCGCATCGGATAATGCCAAATGGAGACTGAAACTGAAATAAAGAATCACCAGTCTTTCGCATAGCCTTTTTCAATTATTAGAAAAAGGTGCCCAAAAATTAGACCGGCCTAACATGCAAATTAGGCCGGCCTAATTCGTCTCTAAGGCTGGCCTATTTCGCCAATAAGCTTGGGCTAATTTGCCAATAAGATTAGGCTTATACAAATCATGACCGTTCATACAAGCCATCATGACCGTTCATGCAAGCCATCATGACCGTTCATGCAGGCCTTTACGAACGTTCATACAAGCGAATACGACCGGTCATGTTTGGCAGCACGACCGGTCGTATTTTTATTTCGTTATGAGCATCTTGTGTCCGTTCACTATATATAGTCCCGGACGGAGTCCGTCGCGGACAGTGTTGTAGGTAGCTCCCGCTTTCAACTTTGTACCGCTGATGTCGTAAACATCGAAAAGCGTAGGCTGTGCTTTTTCGGCAAGAATGTCGTCGGTATATGGCAGGAAATCGCCTTCAGGATCTTCCTCGTCGTCGGGGACGAGCCCCAGTTCCTCATCGGAAAGCTCATAAGGCGTCATCTTGGAATAGAGGAACTCCGCTCGCTGGCGCAGCCATTTCTTGGCATTCTCTGCATTTTTGGCGTAATCAGTGTAGTCGGGGTTTGTGTATATGCTACGATTCAACTCAATTGTTTCCTTGGCGAAAGCGTAGTAGTCGTCGATGTAGTCTGTGATATCGTCGAGATAAAGGGTCATGAAACGTGTCCAGTACTTGTACATCGCCTTGTCCACTTTCTCGGAGTTCTGACGGAGTTTCTTGAAGAATGTCACGGCTCCCCAATCGGTGCCGCTGACACCGGTCCAGAATGCCTCCTTGGCTCCGCTGAGATAGTAGCTGTGGTTCTTCTCATAACCATAGCTCCAATCGAGGTCCCAAACCGGTCCCCATTTCCATTTGCACGAATCCTCGTATACATTCTCGTGGTACAGGAAGGTGCTCTTTGGGTGCATGATTTCGTAGTTTTGAATGAGCTCATTCACGAATAGGAACCGTGCCAGCGACTCAATATCCGTGTGTTCCGATACGTCGTCGCCGCTCCTTAGCGCCGCTGCCATCTGGTTGAACCTGGTCATAACGTCCTTGTAGGATTCGATTTGCGAGTCCCCGGGGTCTTCAAAGTCCGGCTCTTTGATTTTAACAGGCTGGTTGTAAGGGCTGGACCTGTAGATTTTCTCGTCGGTATAGGTGTCAAGTTCCACCATGCAGGCAAAAGTCTCGTCGGGCAGGTCGATACTGTTGTTTGAGAATCCTGATTTTTCCGTGAAGTTGTAGCTGCCCCAATATATGCCGTTCATATAAAGGTCTACGGGCACAATGTGGTTGGCTCCGTCGGCCCCTATGAGCCCTGCTGCATAATGACCTATGGCGTTGGTGAGCTGCGACCCCGGCTGCTTGTTGGCCAGCAGCACCCAGCTCTTGCCTCCGTGCAAGCCGAAAGGCTTCATCTTCTGGGGAAATTTGAGGCGGTAAGGATTCTTAGCCCAGTATTGGTTGGACCAGCTGCTGTTGCCGCGGCCCTTGATTTGCACGTCAGTGGCTTCCATCGATGGGTAAATGTTTGCCCCGTCGAATGAGATTGTAGCGTTGAGGTAGTAGCTCTTGCTGCTTACGAAGTCCCCGTTCTCTACATCTATATAAATGGTTGGAGTGCCAGCCCGTTCGGCAAGCCAGTCGAGTTGCAATTGGTATTTTCGTCCGAAAGGAACGAGGTCGTAGGCGTACTGGGCTGGCTCAACGATGATTTCCTGATTGCTTATCTTGAAGAGTGCGAACTCGCTCCAACAGAGATAGTTGCTTTGATAGGAACATGCCGTCTGTTCGAAGCGCAGGTATTTGTATGCAGCCTGAAGGTCGATAGTGGGGGAGAGGAATGTTCCGAGCTGCTCAGTAGGTAAGCCGTCAGTGTCTACAGCGAAGTCGTGGACAACAGTCCATGATGCCTTGTTCTTGCTGGCAAACAGACGAAGTCCTGTGGCATAACGTCCTGGATAGTTGCGATTAGTGAAGCTGAACTTGATCTTCTCCATTGGTTCCGGCAGCTCTATTTCGAGATATGGGTTTACACCTTCGGGCAGTTTCTCGTAAATGCCTGAGCCCCAAGTGGAGTGGAAGATAGTCTCTACGTCGCCGTCGAGCAGGTTGCCCGGGTCTTCGCCGTAGTTGCTCGGAGCATTAGTCGAGAGCATGTCGGCTGTAAGAGCGGCCTTCTCCTCTATCTCGTCGCCAAGCCCAGTGACAGCTTCCTTGGTGAGAACGGAATCAATGATGTTTATGTCGGGATAGGCGGCAGTGATGGTGTGATTCTTCCCCAGTTTCACTCGAGAATATTTACTGTACAGGCGGATACTGTCGTCGAGGTAAACCTCGGCTCGTTTGTCGGTTAGCTTGAACGAAGGTGTAGCCCAATGTCCGATGCAGGCCATCTGTCCGGTGATGAGGCTATCGCCGGTAATCTCGCAGAGAGCGTCGGAGAAGAGCTGATGGTTGAATTTGTTGTTGAACTTGAACGATGTTATCGAGGGCAATACCATCTCAAGTTGGTGGTCGTAGTAAAGGATATCGGCCAGGGAATAACGGAACGTGCTGCCGTCTTTCGCCTTGAGCACGAGGGCATTGCTGCCTTCCTGCACATCAGTAAGAAGCTGTTTGGGATAGATGTCCACTTTCCCTTCGGCACGGACTACGAAAATCGTGTCGGCTTCATCAACAGAGGCTCTGGCAAAGAGGGCGTTGCACAGAGTCAACACAAGAGCTAAAGAGTAGATTTTCTTCATGTGTGAGAGCCCAAGACAGGGCGTATTTGGTTTTTCTGCGTGCAAAAGTAGTAAAAAGTTTGGCTTGAAGTGTCTTTGGAAACAATTTTTTTGTAATTTTGCGCGCGAAAAAGCAAAAGAATGCAGGAATCTATGTTTACGATGCTCCTGACCTTGCCTCTTTTTCAAGGCCTGAGCTATGATGATGTGACACGTATCGTCGAGTCGACGAGGCTCGACTTCAGTACGTTGACGGAAGGGGCTATACTCTGCCGGCAGGACGAGCCGTGCACCGACCTGCATATCATCATCGACGGACGCCTCAAGGCCCGAACCGCTTCGGCTGACCGCTCGTGGGCCGTTGAGGAGGAGGTGACGGAGCGCAGCATCGTAGGTTTGGATGTGCTGTACGGTCGCCGTCGTACACATGCGAGCACCTTCACGGCCTTGACCACAACCCGCATACTCAGCATTGACAAGCGCACTATGGGCGCTCTCTTCCGCTACTTCGAGGTGATGCAGATTAATGCATTCAACGTGCTCACCAGTCAGATTGCCACTCGAGACCGCGTAATGTGGCTGCCGCCTGCAGACTCGCTGGAGCAGCGTCTTACGAGATTCATGCTGTCTCACGTTTCACGTCCGGCAGGGCGTAAGCGCTTCGATATTTCCATGGCTCTGCTTGGCCGTTATCTCGGCGAGGACCAGCGACGTATAAGCAAAGCCCTCCACAATATGATGGCCGACGGTCTGGTGAATCTGCAGCGCAGAGCCGTTGAAGTGCCGGCGTTCGAAAAGCTTTTGTTAAGATAAACTTAAAAACAACATTAGAATTCATTATGCAGAATTCCGAATCACATATCAATCCCCTTTTCAATAAAGACTACGGTACTCCTCATAATACCCCTCCTTTTGACCGCATCCTATTCGAGGACTATGAGCCGGCAATCATGGAGGCGCTGAAGCTTGATAATGCTTTCATCGACCGCATAGTGTCGAACCCGGAGCCTCCAACCTTCGACAACACTATTGCCATCACCACCCCTGATGATATGTTGGAGCGTGTGACGAAGGTATTTTTCAACCTGCTTTCGGCTAATACCAACGATGAAATGGACGCGCTGGCGCAGAAGCTGTCGCCAATCCTCACCGAGCACGCTAACAATATAATGTTCAACCGCGCTTATTTCGAGCGCGTCGAGGCTGTATACAAACAATATGCAGATGGCTCAGCGTTTGGCGTTGCAGCTACATCGTCGTCGAATCCTTCAGCACGCGAACTCACGCCCGAGGAGCAGATGCTCTTGAAGAATGCTTACGAGGGATTCCTCAGAGCAGGCGTGGCATTGCCCGACGATGAACAGCAGCACCTGCGCGAGATAAACAACAAACTCGGACTGCTGACCTTACAGTTCTCGCAGAACAACCTAAAGGAAACGAATGCCTATGAGCTCAGAATAACCGATGAGGCTCAGCTCGCAGGCCTCACTCCTACGTCGCGCGAAGCAGCTGCAAATGCCGCCAAGGAGCACGGCTACGAAGGTTGGCTCTTCACACTGCATGCACCATCGTATGGCCCGTTTATGACATATGCCGACAACCGTGAACTACGTCGGCAGTTGTACATGGCTAAAAACACTCTTTGCATCAAGGACAACGAATACAACAACGAGGAAATAGTGCGCCAGATAGTGAACTTGCGCCTCGAACGTGCCAACATCCTCGGCTTCAAAACTTATGCCGATTACGTGCTTGTGCATCGTATGGCTGAAAGCAAGGAGCGCGTTTACGAGCTGCTCGACCAGCTGCTTAACGCATACCTTGAGCCTGCCCGTAAGGAGATTGCCGAGATAGAGGCTCTGGCACGCCGCCTTGAAGGCGACGACTTCAAGGTGGAGCCTTGGGATTTCTCGTACTACGGCCATAAGCTGAAGATGGAACGTTTCAATATCGATGCTGAAATGTTGAGGCCCTACCTTGAACTCTCGCGTGTGCGCGAGGGCGTCTTCGGCTTGGCTACCCGTCTGTATGGCATAACATTCAAGAGAAACACTGATATTCCTGTATATCATCCTGATGTTGAGGCCTATGAGGTCATCGATAAAGACGGGTCGTTCCTTGCAGTGCTCTTCACCGATTTCTTCCCACGCGAAGGTAAACAGAGCGGAGCCTGGATGACATCGTTCAAGGAACAATGGATAGGACGTGAAGAAACAGAAGAGCTTAAAGGCGAAAAGGCCCCGCTGAAGAACAGCCGTCCTCACGTCTCTCTCGTCATGAATTTCACTAAGCCGACGCCGACAAAACCGGCCTTGCTTACACTTGGTGAAGTGGAGACTTTCCTCCACGAATTCGGTCATGCGCTGCATGGTATATTTGCCAATACGCGCTACTCTTCACTGTCGGGCACAAATGTTTATTGGGACTTCGTTGAGCTGCCGTCGCAACTGATGGAGAACTTCGCCGTAGAACCGGGCTTCCTCGACACTTTCGCCCTCCATTATCAGACAGGCGAGCCGTTGCCTCAAGAGTTGATTCAGCGAATCATTGACAGTCGCAACTTCAACGTGGCTTATGCCTGTGTTCGACAAGTGAGCTTCGCGTTGCTCGACATGGCATATTATACCCGCACAGAACCTCTTACCGAGGACGTGCCAACATTCGAGCGCGAAGCCTGGCACAAGGCTATCCTTATTCCTGAAGTGCCCGGAACGTGTATGTCGGTGCAGTTCTCGCATATCATGTCGGGCGGTTATGCTGCCGGCTACTATTCATATAAGTGGGCAGAGGTGCTGGATGCTGATGCTTTCGCCCTCTTCAAGCAGGCCGGCATCTTCGACCGTGCTACTGCACAGCGCTTCCGCGACGAGATATTGTCGCGCGGCGGCACGGAGCATCCCATGACTCTGTACCGTCGATTCCGAGGCGGTGAACCTACTATCAACGCTCTGTTGGAAAGAAACGGGATAATCAAGAAGTGACTTATACATTATTACTTTAGCATTATGAATCCAGATTTAGATAAACGCTATTTGCGCATGGCTCGCATTTGGAGCGAGAACAGCTACTGCCAGCGCCGACAAGTGGGCGCACTCATCGTCAAGAACAAGATGATTATCAGCGACGGATACAACGGCACGCCCTCTGGCTTCGAGAATATTTGCGAAGAAAATGGCGTTACCAAGCCCTACGTGTTGCATGCTGAGGCCAATGCCATAACCAAAATAGCACGCTCGGGCAACAACTCCGAAGGAGCGACGCTTTACGTCACCGACTCGCCTTGCATAGAATGTGCCAAGCTTATCATCCAAGCAGGAATCAAGCGAGTGGTCTATGCTCGCGACTATCGTCTCACCGACGGCATCGACCTGCTCAGGCGTGCAAACATCGAAGTGGAGCTCATGCCCATAGAAGAAAAGTAATCCAACACATTATTTATAAATGAACACGAAATCGCGTATCGTTCCTTTGCTTTTGGCAATAGCCGTTGTGATAGGCATTGTCATTGGAACCTTCTACACAAGCCATTTCTCAGGAAAACGGCTCAATATAATCAACACAGGCAGCAACAAGCTCAATTATCTGCTGCAGATTATCGACAATAACTATGTCGACACTGTCAACGCACAGATGCTCATTGAAAGTGCTATGCCGCAGATCTTGTCGGAACTTGACCCGCATTCAAGCTATATTAGTGCCGAGGATGCCGAAGAAAGCACCGACGAGCTCAAAGGCTCGTTCTCCGGCATTGGAGTTAGATTCACAATGCAGGGCGACACCGTCAACGTGATGAACGTCATCAAGGGCGGACCGTCAGAGCGAGTAGGTATCCTGCCGGGCGACCGCATTATTGCAGCCGACGACAGCACGCTCATCGGGCTCGAGAACCGCGATGTGATGAAGCGCCTGCGCGGACCTAAGAATTCAAAGGTGAAGCTTACCGTCAGCCGTCATGGCACACGTGAACCCTTGACGTTCAATGTCGTACGAGGTGATGTGCCCGTTGAGAGCGTCGACGCAGCTTTCATGATCGACGACAAGACGGGTTATATTGCCATTGAGAGCTTTGGCGAGTCTACTTATCCTGAAATGCTTTCAGCTCTCGCTCAGCTCAGTGCTCAAGGTCTCTCGAATCTCATCATAGACCTACGCGGCAACCGCGGAGGATATATGCAGACTGCTATTATGATGGTCAACGAGTTCCTGCCGGCAGGTGAACTCGTCGTGTATACCGAAGGGCGTAAATCACCACGCGAGGAATACCGGACCGATGGGCATGGTTCATTCCAGAAGATGCCGCTCATAGTGCTTGTTGACGAAGGTTCAGCCTCTGCTTCAGAGATTTTTGCAGGAGCCATTCAGGACAACGACCGCGGTACTATCATAGGCCGTCGTTCCTTCGGTAAGGGACTCGTACAGCAGCCCATAGAATTTAAGGACGGAAGCATAGTTCGTCTTACCATCGCTCGCTACTACACGCCATCGGGCCGTTGCATACAAAAGCCTTATGAAAAGGGACATGGCGAGGACTACGAGAACGACCTCATCGCCCGTTACGAGCGCGGAGAGTTCTTCTCGGCAGACAGTATCCATCAGGAAGGTCCTGAATATAAGACCCGCTTGGGAAGAACCGTATACGGAGGAGGTGGCATTATGCCGGATATCTTTGTACCGGAGGACACCACTCTCTACACTTCCTACTTCCGCGAAGCTCTTTTCACAGGTCTTACGATTCAGTTTGCCTTCAACTACACAGATCAGAACCGTCAACAACTGTCCCGCTTCAAGAGCGCCGACGAACTTGCTGCTTACCTCCAGCGCCAGAACCTTCTCGAGCAGTTTGCGCAGTTCGCTGATCAGCACGGACTTAAGCGTCGGAACCTGATGTTGCAGCGCAGCGCCCCGTTGTTCCAGCGCAACCTTATCTCAAACATTATTTACAACACTCAGGAACAGCAGTGGCGAATGCAATATCTTGTCAAGGAAGATCCTTCAGTTCAGCGTGCTCTACAGCTCTTCCGCGACGGAGCGGCCTTCCCAAAGCTGGATAAGGACAAGAAAATGTCGAGGGCTGAGTTCTCGAACAAGTTCGGCATGACCAACGTACACCACACGAACGGCTTCCACTATATCACTATTCTTTCCTAATACAATAATTCATTATTCCCCGTGGCAAGAAAAAGGAAACCATTGCCCCGAATTGAGGGCGTCAAGATACAAAGCATAGCAGCTGAAGGTAAGTCCATTGTCAGAATCGATGACTTGGTCGTATTCGTGCCGTTCGTCATTCCCGGGGATGTTGTGGACTTGCAGCTTACGAAAAAGAAACACTCTTATGCCGAGGCTGAAGCGGTTCGGTTGGTCGAGCCTTCGCCTGACCGCATAGCACCTGTTTGTCCTCACTTCGGAGTCTGTGGTGGCTGCAAATGGCAGATGCTGCCTTACGAGTTGCAGCTGGCAGCAAAGCAACAACAGGTGATGGACGCGCTGACACGAATAGGTAAGGTTGAACTTCCTGCCTGCTCACCGATACTTGGCTCTAAGCAGACGCTTGAGTATCGCAACAAACTTGAGTTCGGATTCGCCAATCGTCGCTGGCTGACAAAGGAGCAAATACTCTCAGGAGAGCAGTTTGAACGGCAGGAAAGCGTAGGCTATCATGCCAACGGCACTTTCGATAAGATTCTGCCTATCGAGGAATGCCACCTCATGTCGCCTGTAAACGACCGTTTGCGCCTGGCAATCCGCGATTATGCCTATGCTCACGACCTCACGTTCTTTGATGCTCGCGAGCACACAGGACTGCTTCGTGGCATGATGATCCGCCTGTCAAACACAGGTGGTCTGATGCTCCTCATGCAATTCTGTATAGCAACACCCGAGGAGCAGGAGCAGGCCGAAGCACTGTTAGCTTTCATCAGAGACAGTTTCCCCGAAATCACCTCACTGCTTTACGTCAATAATCAGAAGTTCAACGACACCTTCTCAGACCTGCCCGTCTATGTCTTTTCAGGCGACGACCACATATTCCTCGAGATGGAAGGCCTGCGGTTTAAGGTCGGCCCGAAGAGTTTTTACCAGACTAATACCGAGCAGGCATATGAATTATACAAGGTGGCAAGAGAGTTCGCATTTGGACCGGTTGATGGTCAAGATAGTCTCTCATCACAAGGTGATTTAGAGGGACCTTTGGTCTACGATCTCTACACAGGCACCGGCACCATTGCTAACTTCGTAGCTCGTCAGGCTCGTCAGGTTATAGGTATAGAATATGTGCCCGAAGCTATCGAGGACGCCAAGGTCAACAGCCAGATCAACGGTATTACCAATACGTTGTTCTATGCAGGCGACATGAAAGACATTCTCACCAACGACTTTATCAGTCGCCATGGACGCCCTGACATTATTATCACTGACCCGCCCCGTGCCGGCATGCACGCTGATGTAGTCAACGTCATCCTCAATGCCGAGCCAAAGCGAATAGTTTATGTCAGTTGTAATCCTGCCACCCAGGCTCGCGATCTTTCGCTGCTTGACGTGGGTTATCGTGTAGCCCGCATCCAGCCAGTCGACATGTTCCCGCATACTCAGCATGTCGAAAACGTTGTGTTGCTCGAAAGAAGATAACTGACCGAGCGTTTCGATAGGCAACATTGCTTCTCTCGTAGTCTTAAACCGGTTGACACACTAAAAACCGCCATGCGCAAAATAATTGTCCTTTTTGTCTTCTTTTGCTTCCAGCATCTTAACGCTCAAGACCTTGCCACTCGTCTTGCAGCTAGCGATTATCGTCTGTCTTATGACGATACGCGGACGCTTGCCGTGGATGTTCATGCGCTTGCGTTCTTCAAGGATAATGAGTTTGGCGGCGATCAGGCAACTGGCTACACGCTTCCGGGATTTTGGCTACAGCCGCGTCTGACCTATCAGCCCTTGGATGCCGTCCGCCTGGAAGCTGGCCTACATGCCATAGTCTTCAACGGAGCCAACAAATATCCTTGTTACGCTTACCACGATATCTCTCTTTGGAAAGGAGCTCAGTACCAACGTGGCGCTCACGTTCTGCCATTCTTCAGAGCCCAGGCTCAGTTGCGGCGGCTCAATTTTGTCTTAGGTGATATCTACGGCGGAGCAAACCACGGCCTTGTGGAGCCTCTGATGAATCATGAAGTCAACCTCACCCAAGACCCTGAGATGGGTTTCCAACTTCTTGCAGACCTCCCTCGTTATCACTTTGATGCTTGGATCAATTGGCAGAGTTTCATCTTCCGCGAGGACAACCATCAGGAAGCCTTCACCGTAGGTCTCTCGCAGCGAATAGGCCTGTTCTCCACGGCTTCTCGCAAAGCTGAATCACAAGGCTCGCTGCGTTCAGCAGCCTCTTATGTGTCTCCTTTTGCTTCTTTGTCTCAAACTGCAGCCCCCTCCATTTCACTTTACATTCCCATAGACATTCTGATTCAACATCGAGGAGGTGAGATAGACAATACGGATATGGGCGCGCAGACTATTGACAATGCGGCCATCGGCTTAGGCCTTCGCTGGAATAACAAAGGAAGGATTTTCAATGGATTGACAGCTGAGGCATTGGCTCTTGGCTGTTTGCAACAATCAGGTAATCTATGGCCTTTCGACAATGGCTTAGGCGCCTCTGTTAGCCTTAGTGCCGATTTCCTGCGTCAGCTTCGTATCTTCGCTACCACAGTCTACGGAAAGGACTTCTGTCCCATCTACGGTGCTCCGTTCTTCTCTACTTATTCCACTAAGACTGGTGGTAGTTTCGAACATATTCTTACTTCTCACGTTGGTGCAGAATGGAGCCATACCTTTGCTCGTGACTACGTTCTTGGTGCTAAGGTTGACACTTATCTCTGCTCAACTGGCGAAGAAACAATTCCCGCAGAAGCCACAACTATTGAGCACGGCGGCTCTCCGTCAGGCCTTGTCACTCGTCCTTCTGCTTTTAAGAACAATTTCTCCTTTGGCGTCTTCTTCCGCTGTAGTCCTCGCTTCGAGTTGAAACGGTTCAAGCGATGAAGTTCACCTCTGGTTCGATGCGGATGCCAAAACGTGCTTCCACATCTTCTTGAATACGCTCGCACAACGCTGCTATATCTTTACCCGTAGCCCCGCCGCGGTTGACAAGCACCAGTGCCTGCCGTTCGTAAACGCCTGCTTTTCCCAGTGTCTTGCCCTTCCATCCGCATTGCTCAATCATCCAGCCTGCAGGAATCTTTACGTAATCCTTATCTACTTCATAATGAGGTATATTCGGATTTTCGTTCAACAATTGCTTGAAGGTTGCCTGTGGTACAATGGAATTGGTGAAGAAGCTTCCTGCGTTGCCCAGTTCCGACGGCTCGGGCAGCTTGGCTCTGCGTATTTCAATAATCGTCTGGCGTAGTTGCTCGGGTGTGAGGTTCGTCTCGTCAATGTTCCGATCTTCTAATGCCTTGCGAATGCCGCCATAGTCCAACTTGGGGCGGAAACTATGAGAAAGCTTGAAATGGACATGAGTAACGGCGTATCGTCCTTTTAACTCATGCTTGAAAGCGCTGTCGCGATAGCCGTAGCGGCACTCCTCAGCCGTGAAATGACGGATCTCGCCCGTCTGCAAGTCCACGGTATCCACGAAAATGATAAAGTCCTTAGCTTCAGAACCGTAGGCTCCTATGTTTTGCACAGCCGAAGCACCAACCGTTCCAGGAATGAGCGACAGGTTCTCGAGGCCATACCAATGACTGTCGACGGCGTATTGTACCCAATCATCCCACACTATACCTGCCGTAACACAGACGTACACGTTGTCGCCCTCGTCGGCCGTCACTTGAATCTTCCTCATGTTTGAACGAAGTATCGTTCCGTGGAAATCATCTATGAAAAGCAGGTTTGAGCCGCCGCCGATATGGAGTAGGGGAGAACTGTCGGCAGAAGCGTTGCGCTGATGCACAAAAGATTGTAATTCCTCTACGCTTTCGTATTCTACCATACGGTCGGCTGTAGCTTCAATGCCGAAGGTGTTGTATGTTGCCAATTGGCAGTTGTCCTGAATCTTCATCCTATGTTTTTGTCAATTATTCAATTTTCATAATCCGTCAGTTGCCATCGTCCGCTTATGTCACGATGGAATATCAGGATGCTTTGCAAGCCGTTGGCAAGGCCGCGCATCTGAACTACCATACGGTTTGGGTTGGGGTATGTCTGACCGAAATTGATATTAGTAATCACGTCTTGAGGTATCTCTGGCGCAAACTCAAACCATTGGTCGGTATCAATAGTTCCGGAAATAGCCTCATACTCTGAATCCTCGTCTATGGTAGTGTAGTTCAGCGGATTACGTACATGCTGACGTTGGTAAACCGAATCGGTGGCAAACTGGCGATAGAAATCGAAGAAACCTTCCATATCGGTGTGCTCAAACGGGATATCGTAAATCTCAGTGAGCATCCATTGACCGTTCAGGCTGTCGCGCTCGAAAGAATAAGCGTTGACAGTTCGGCTATGAAGATAGATTTGTTCCACGCGTGCTGCAACGACATTTGAATCCTCAGCTAACGACATTTGTTGACGTGAGTTCCAAAGCACCGTGCAAAAGTCTTGCCCGAGAAACATCGAATGATGGCGCCAGTCAGCACGTTCTATGGTGTGCTCTTCGCCATTTGAATCCATAGAACTTAATGGAAAGCGCACACGGGCTCGTTGCAGGCGAGCACTTTGGTCAAACTTGAAAACGAAATCGTTGAACAATTCATCCTCTACCACCGCCAAAGGTTCAGTAATGGGTTCATTGTCAAGAGCAAAAGTGTCTTCAGATTGGAGAATGGAATCTATAGTGGCAGAATCCTCGGCAGCTTCGTAGGCATCAGCGTGATTTGTTGTAGCTTGTCCGCCACAACCATTCAAACTAATGTTCACGAGAGCACAGAACATAACGACTGCAAAAACAGTCCATTTCCCTTTCATTTCCGCTTTCTTTTGCTTCCTTTTTGCTATTTTCATGCAAAAGTAAGCTTTTATTTTCATTCCACGCACACTTTTTCCCAAGAATTGTGTATCTTTGCGCAGTTTTTTGAAGATATATCAATACATCACTATAAACTATGCTCGAAAAAATCAAGCAATTGCTCGAAGAAGTGCAGGCCCTCACTGCCGCAACACCTGAGGAGGCCGAAGCCCTTCGCATCAAGTATCTCAGTAAAAAAGGAGAAATCAGCAAGCTCATGGACGACTTCCGTTCCGTGCCGGCTGAGATGAAAAAAGAAGTGGGTATGCGCGTCAATGAACTCAAGAATTGCGCCATGGAGCGCATCAATGAGCTCAAGGCCGCTGCCGCAGCGCAGGAAACGGTCGCTGACGACCTTGACCTCACACGCACAGCTTATCCCATTCCTTTGGGCACGCGTCATCCGCTGACCATCGTTAAGAACGAAATCGTCGATATCTTCTCGCGCCTGGGCTTCACCCTCGCCGAAGGACCGGAAGTGGAGGACGACTGGCACGTCTATAGCTCCATGAACTTTGCCGACGATCATCCAGCACGCGACATGCAGGACACTTTCTTCGTTGAGGCTCACCCCGACATCATCCTCCGTTCGCACACTTCCAGCGTGCAGGCTCGCGTCATGGAGCGCACTCAGCCGCCCATCCGTGTCATCTGCCCGGGCCGCGTCTATCGCAACGAAGCCGTCAGTGCCCGTGCCCACTGCTTCTTCCATCAGGTGGAAGGCCTCTATGTGGACAAGAACGTTTCGTTCAAGGATTTGAAGCAAGTGCTGCTGCTCTTTGCGCAGGAGATGTTCGGTCCCGACACGCATATTCGCCTGCGTCCCAGCTACTTCCCCTTCACAGAACCTTCAGCCGAGATGGACGTCAGTTGCACCATTTGTGGCGGCAAGGGATGCTCGATGTGTAAGGGTTCCGGTTGGCTCGAGATCCTCGGCTGCGGCATGGTAGATCCTGCTGTCCTTGAGGCTAATGGCATCGATAGCACCATTTATACCGGCTACGCCTTCGGTATGGGCATTGAGCGCATCGCCAACCTCAAATACCAGGTCAAGGACCTCCGTCTCTTCTCCGAGAATGATGTCCGCTTCCTCGAGGAGTTCACGGCAGCGAACTAACAGACCCACCCCCCGCCCTCCCTGTAAGGGAGGGAGTGGTTACCTAACAAGAATTGACATCCATTCTATTATGGCTAATCATTCCAATATCAATAGTGACCACTCCCTCCCTCACAGGGAGGGCGGGGGGTGGGTCTCTGGGGGGCGGGCCTCCGGGGGGAGGGTCTTCTCTATCCTCTCTCTCTTCAATGCTTCCCTCGCCTTTGGCGACCGCCAGCTTTTCAGCAAACTCGACCTTACCGTAGAGTCGGGCCAGCTAGTTGGCATCACAGGCGAGAGCGGTTGTGGCAAAACATCTTTGCTGCGTGCAGTGCTCGGCTTTGTGCCCCTGACGGCTGGCACTATTGAGGTATGCGGTCTTCCTTTGGATGCCCATCACATTCACGCTATCCGTCAGCAGACCGCTTATGTGCCTCAGGAGTTGCAACCGCCAGCCTCCACAGGGTTGGACCTCGTCAAGCTCACCCACGAACTCACGGCCAATCTGCCTCATGCCAAGCGTGAGGCGTGTGAGGCTTTGATGTCCTCGTTGGGACTCGACCTTTCGTTGCTTGAACTCTCCGCGGCCAAGCTCTCAGGTGGTCAGCGTCAGCGCCTTCTTCTGTCAGCTGCGCTCTCGCTGCCCAAGCCCCTCTTGCTTCTTGACGAGCCCACCTCTGCCCTTGATGAGGACAGCACCCAACGTGTCGGCCTCGCCCTGTTGCATGCCTGCCACGATGAACACCGTGCCGCCCTCGTCGTCTCCCACGACCCCGTCCTCCTCGCCTTTTGTGACCTGGTCATTCAGCTATGATCATTTTCCATTAAACATTGTCCATTCTACATTAATATGAAAGCCGCTCTCATCCAACAAGCCTGCACACCGTCTGCAGAAGACAACCGCGCCCGCCTCGCATCTTCCATAGCCGACGTCGCGTCGCGTGGTGCCGAGCTCGTTGTGCTTCAGGAACTCCACAACACGCCCTATTTCTGTCAGGTGGAATCTGTCGATAATTTCGACCTTGCCGAACCCATTCCAGGTCCTTCCACTGACTTCTTCGGCGCGCTTGCAGCCAAGCACAATGTCGTCCTCGTCACCAGTCTCTTCGAGCGTCGTGCACCTGGACTTTACCACAATACCGCCGTTGTCTTCGAGCGCGACGGCAGCATAGCCGGCGTCCATCGTAAGATGCACATCCCCGATGATCCTGCCTACTACGAGAAGTTCTACTTCACCCCTGGCGACCTCGGTTTCCATCCCATCAAAACTTCCGTGGGCAACCTCGGCGTACAGGTCTGCTGGGATCAGTGGTATCCCGAAGGTGCCCGCCTGATGGCTCTTGCAGGTGCCGATATCCTCATCTATCCAACGGCTATAGGCTACGAGAGCAGCGACACGCCCGAGGAACAAGCGCGTCAGCGCCAAGCCTGGCAACTCGTGCAGCGAGGTCACGCGGTGGCTAACGGCCTCCCTCTCATCGCTGTCAACCGTGTCGGCCATGAACCCGATCCCAGCGGACAAACCAACGGCATCCAATTCTGGGGCACCAGCTTTGTGGCTGGCCCCCAAGGCGAGCTCCTCGCTGAGGCCTCACAAACGGAGCCAGAGAATCTCATCGTTGACATCGATCTCCATCGTTCCGAGCAAGTCCGCCGTTGGTGGCCCTTCCTCCGCGACCGCCGCATCGATGCCTACAACGACCTCACCCGCCGCTTCCGCGACTAACCCTTCCCTCCGCTCCCATCTCCCCTCCGCGAGTCATCCCTCCCTCCGCTCCCTCTCCCTTTCGCGGGTCTTCCCTCCCTCTGCTCCTATCCGCGAGTCGTCCCGTCTTTTATGTTGCCGTTTTACGGCAACCTTCCTTCCCTCTCGTTTCTTCCCTCTCATGGCTATCCACTTCACCCCTTCCACCTCATCGATTAGCGACCTCACCCTTCACCTCAAGCTTGCTCATCAAGCAGGCCCCGAGCAGACCGAGATTCGCACCACCTTCTTCCCCGCCGAGTGGCACCCGCAGAGCGGTGTGCAGCTTACGTGGCCTCATGCCGCCACCGACTGGGCCCCCCTCCTTGCCGAGGTGGACAAGTGTTTCGTCAGCATTGCCCTTGAGATCCTGGTTCGCAACGAGTTGCTCCTCATCGTCACCCCTGAGCCCGACCGCATCGAGGCTCTCCTCCGCGAGCGTATCCCTTCGCGCCTCCTGCCTCAAGTCCGCTATTTCGAGTGCCCTACGAATGACACTTGGGCGCGTGACCATGCCTTCCTTACCCTTCTTACCGAAGCTGGTCCACGTCTCCTCGATTTCCGTTTTAACGGCTGGGGTAACAAGTTCCCTTCCGATCTCGATAATGCCATCAACCAGAGGCTCATCAATCATCAATCACCAATCATTCAAGGAAGTTATGAGCCCCATCTTGACTTTGTCTTCGAAGGCGGCAGCATAGAGAGCGACGGCAAAGGTACGCTGCTGACAACCAGCGAGTGCCTCCTCTCGCCCAACCGCAACCCCGACCTCACGCGCGACCAGATCGAGGAACGTCTGCTGCGCTATTTCCATGCCGACCGCGTCCTTTGGCTCGACCACGGCTACCTCGCCGGTGACGACACCGACAGTCACATCGACACCCTCGCCCGCTTCTGCCCCAACAACACGATTGCCTACGTCCGTTGCACAGACCCAGCCGATGAGCACTACGAAGCCCTCGCCGCCATGGAAGCGCAACTGAAAAGCTTTCTCCCCCTTGGGGGAGGTCAGGAGGGGGCTCTTCTTCCTCTCCCTATGCCATCTCCTATCTTCGACCCCGACGATGGTCACCGTCTGCCTGCCACCTACGCCAATTTCCTCGTCATCAATAATGCCGTCCTCCTTCCCACCTATGGTCAGCCCGAGAATGATGATCTCGCTCGTAGCCAGCTGCAGAAAGCCTTCCCTAAGTACGACATTGTGCCCATCGATTGCCGTGTGCTCATTCGCCAGCACGGCTCCCTTCATTGTTCCACGATGCAATACCCTGTAGGCGTTTTGTCATAGCCATTTTCATTCTCAGTCCCGAAACCCTCGTTTCGGCAAGCTGACTGTCCATTTCCGGACATTTAACTGTCCGAAAATGGACAGTTCTTTTTGAGGCGTGTGCTCATTATCAATGCATTGCAATATTGGCATTGTTCTTGCTTATATTGAGGTGTAAATAAATCAAAAGATAATGAAGCATCATTCCTATCACATCACACATCTGATTTCCTGCCTCTTGCTGCTAAGCCTGATGTTCCCGCTTAGGGCTGAGGCTGCTGACGAGGTGATGCAGCTCACTTTGGCTGAGTGCATCGCTATGGCACGACGACAGAGCGTGGATGCTGCCGTAGCCCTCGGTGAGTTGAAGGCAGCCTACTGGCAATGGCGAAGCTACCGTGCCGACCTGTTGCCCGAGGTCTCTTTTTCAGCCACGGTGCCGAGCTATAACAAACGCTATACCTCGTATCAGCAGGCCGACGGCGGACTCTCCTTCGTGCGCAACGATTACATCGGTCTCAGCGGTTCGCTCTTCGTGACGCAAAAGATCTGGCCCACGGGCGGCACGCTCTCTGTGGAATCTTCGCTCGATTTCCTCCATCAGTCAGGAGGGGGAGGCGGGAGCAATCAACTGATGAGTCTTCCCGTCGCCGTCACACTCTCCCAGCCACTCTTCGGCGTGAATCATGTGAAATGGAATCGTCGCATTGAGCCGTTGCGCTACCGCGAGGCCAAGGCACGTTTCCTTACCGAGACGGAGCAGGTGGCGATGCAGGCCATCAATCTCTTTTTCAATCTTTTGCTGGCGGGCGAGCAGGTGGGCATTGCTGAACAGAACCTGCAGACGGCAGAAAAACTCTACGAGGTGGCACAAGCCAAGCGCAAGATGGGCACCATCAGCGAGAATGATGTCCTGCAGATGCGGCTGAACACGCTTTCGGCTCGAAGCTCCCTGACAGATGCCGAAAGCGTGCGCCAGGCGCGGCAGTTCGCCCTCCGCTCGTTCCTTAATGTGGAGGCAGACATCGAGCCCGTCATCCCCTCAGCCAGTATGTCCGGCGCCTCCTCTGATATCGCCTCCTCAAGTAGTGTGTTCGGCGGTTTTCCCGCCGAATCCTTCCGCCTCGACTACGAAGAAGTCCTCCGACATGCCTTGGAGAATAATGCCTTTGCTACCACCATGCGCCGGCGACAGCTCGAGGCCGACTACTCGGTGGCCTCTGCCCGTGCAGCCCGTCAGAGCATCAACCTCTATGCACAGTTGGGATATACTGGCACAGGCACAACAGTGGGCGGAGCCTATCGCGACCTACTGAGCAAGGAAGTGATACAGGTCGGATTCTCTATACCAATCCTCGATTGGGGCAAACGCAAAGGGCAGCGCCGCATGGCCGAAAGCAATCGCGAAATCGTTCAGGGACAGTTGCGCCAGCAGGCACAGGAGTTTCGCCAGAACATCTTTGTCCTGACGGAGCAATTCAACAATCAGGCTGAGCAGCTGCGCATCGCCTGTGAGGCTGATACCATCGCACGACGACGCTACAACACGAACGTAGAGACATTCAAGATCGGAAGTATTTCAACCTTGGAGCTCTCCGATGCACAGACGGCTAAGGACGAGGCGCGCCGTAACCGCATCCTGCAGCTCTTCAACTATTGGTATTACTATTATCAGCTTCGCAGCATCGCCCTCTGGGACTTCATGAAAGGAGAGGCGATTGATGCGGAGTTCGAGAAGATTATAAAATAAAAAAGATGATGAAAGCAGATAATCAGACCATGGACAGACAGATTCCTGTCAACGTCCAACGCAAAAGGAAACTGGTCCGTGCCAGCAAGTGGTTGGCAGGTTGTATTGTTGTATTGGCTGGCGGGGCTTGGTTGGGTTCGCAGATGATGACGTCGGTGGACCGCAAGGCGTTGGTAGTTTCCACTGTTGACCGTGGCACCATCGAAGTGAGCGTCACGGCCACAGGGCGAATCGTGCCCGCCTTCGAGGAAGTGATAACCTCGCCCATCAGTTCACGCATCCTGGAGGTTTATGCCCAAAGCGGCGACAGCGTGGACGTAGGTACTCCGCTATTGCGACTGGACTTGCAATCGACCGAGATGGAGCTGGCTAAATCGTTGGACGAACGCGAGATACGCCATCAGCAGATGGAGCAGTTGCGGGCAAACATCGAGACACAGCTTTCCGACCGCCGCATGCAAATCGAGGTGGAGGAGATGAAACTCTCGCAGCTGGAAGCCCAACTACGCAACGAGCTCTACCTCGACAGCCTCGGCTCAGGCACTCGCGACCGCGTACGCCAAGCCGAAACGACCTTACGGACAGCTCAGTTGCAACTCCAGCAGCTGCGACAGCAGTACGACAACGAGGTGCGGGTGAAGAAGGCTGACCTCCGGATGCAGCAGCTGCAGAACGGCATCTTTGAGAAAGGTCTTGCCGAAAAGCAACGCACGTTGACCGAGGCGGCCATCTGTTCGCCACGACGTGCAACCCTGACTTACATCGCCACTGAAATCGGTGCCACCGTAGGGGCGGGACAGAAGCTGGCCATCGTCAGCGACCTGAGCCACTTCAAAGCGGAATGTGAAATATCTGACACCTATAGCGACCGAGTCCTCGTGGGCGGCGAAGCCCTTCTACGAGTGGGCAAGGAACGCTTGCCGGCAACCATCGCTACCGTTACGCCCCTCAGTCAGAGCGGTGCCATCACTTTCACTGTCCAACCACAGAATCCCAGTCACCCACGTCTGCGCTCGGGCCTAAAGACAGAGGTCTATGTCATCACCAGCATTCGCGATGATGTTCTCCGCATCCGCAACGGCTCGTTCTACGCAGGCCCGGGAAAGTACACCTTATTTATATTTAAGGATGATTGCACCCTCGTTCCGCGTGAAGTGCAGCTTGGCGAATGCAACTACGACTACATCGAAGTCGTCAGTGGACTCAGCGAGGGCGAGGAACTTGTAGTCAGCGATATGACGAAATACAAAGGGAAGGAAAAGTTGAGGGTGAGAAGTGAAAAGTGAAAAACGACGGACGAGACGTTAAAGTAAATGAAATTGTAAATCGTTAATTGTTAAATCCGTGAATAACTACTACCTTTGCTCTCGCAATCATATAATCATTAAACTTTAAACTGCGGCGAAGCCACTCCCTATGATATTAGTTGTAGATGATGATAAAGCCATCCGCCTCTCGCTGAAGCTCATCCTCGAGCGCAACGAGTACGTTGTGGTGCTGGCCGAGAACCCTAAGGCCGCTATTGATATCGTGCGTAGTCATCCGGAAGTGGAATTAGTTCTGATGGATATGAACTACGACTATTCCACTACCGGCGACGAAGGCCTCACCCTGCTCAAGCAGGTCAAGGTCTTTCGTCCCGATCTCCCCTGCATCCTCATGACCGCTTGGGGCACCATCGACCTTGCCGTGCAAGGGATGCGCGCCGGTGCATTCGACTTCATCACCAAGCCTTGGGACAATGGTGTGTTGCTTGATAGGATTGAGACGGCGAGGACCCTCTCCCCGCTCCCCCGTGAAGGGGGAGAACCTCGCTCCGCTCGAAAGTCCCAAAACAGGAAGATGGCTCTCCCCCCCACGGGGGGAGCGGGGAGAGGGGCCTTCCTCCCCTCCCTCGCCTCCGTTTATTCCACCATCTCACGCATCGCCCCCACCAATGCGCCCGTTCTCATCACGGGCGAGAGCGGCACGGGCAAGGAACTCATTGCCGAGGCCATTCATCGCCAGAGTCGTCGTGCCGAAGGTCCCTTCGTGAAGGTGAACCTCGGTGGTATATCACAGTCGTTGTTCGAGAGCGAGATGTTTGGGCACAAGAAAGGAGCCTTCACCGATGCGAAAGAGGATAGGGTAGGGCGCTTCGAACTTGCAAAAGGAGGCACCATCTTCCTCGACGAAATCGGAGAGCTTGACCTTGCCAGCCAGGTGAAGCTGTTGCGCGTGCTTCAAGACCAGACCTACGAGGTGTTGGGCGACAGCCACACACGTCGCACCGATGTCCGTGTCATCTGTGCCACCAATGCGGACCTCCCATCCATGGTGGAGGAGCACACCTTCCGCGAAGACCTCTTCTACCGCATCAACCTCATCAGCCTACATCTGCCGCCCCTACGTGAACGCCGTGAGGACATCCCCCTCCTCGTGGACTTCTTCATCCATCAGTCCCACTCTTTAAATACCACTCCCTCCGTCACCCCCGACGCCCTTTCCTACCTCCAGTCCCTCCCTTTCCCGGGAAATATCCGCGAATTGAAGAACCTGGTGGAGAGGACTGTGCTGATGGCGGATCCCCTCCCCGCTTCCACTGGTGGAGAGTGGCTACTTACTGCTGCTGATTTTCAAGCTTCAGCTTCCACCTCATCTGCCTTTTCAGATTATGCACACTCGCTTTTATGTGGAAATCCATCTTTAGAACATACCACTCTCCCCCTGCAGGGGGAGCGGGGAGGGGGTCTTCTTGAAGAACTCGAGCGTGCCGCCATTGCCGCCTCCATACAGAAGCACGCGGGTAATCTCTCCCTCGTGGCCAAGGAGCTCGGCATCAGCCGCGGCGCCCTCTACCGCAAAATCGAGAAGCACGGCCTATGAAGTTGAAATATTCTTTTTTGATTCTTGTGGTTGGTATCCTCCTATTGGCGGGTATTGCCTTGTTCGCCACTTTCCAGAGTCACCCTACGCTGTTCTACATTTCTGAGTGCTTCATCGTGCTGTTGTTCTTCTACCTTCTGTATTTCTATCGCAAGACGCTGCAGCCCTACGACACGCTCATCGGAGGAATGGAACTGGTGCGCGACCTGGACCTCACCACACGTCTGGCTCCCTCTGGGCAGTATGAGTCCGACATCATCATCCGCACCTTCAACGACCTGCTCACCCGCCTGCGTAGTGAACACCTCAGTCTTGAAGAACAATACACCTTCCTCAGCCTTCTCATCGAAGCTTCACCCATGGGCGTCGTGCAATGCGACCTAGAAGGCAATATCACATCTATGAATCCTGCGGCCAAGCAGATGATTACGCCCGCTATTTCAGAAGCTATGCAGCGCCTGCCCCTCGGCAGCGAGACCACCGTGCGGCTCACCAGCGAACCTGGCGTCTATCGCATCAGTCATCTCTCGTTCCTCGACCGCGGCTGCCAGCATCCCTTCTATCTCATTGAGTCCCTTACCTCCGAGGTCAGATTGGCAGAGAAAGCAGCCTATGAGCGTGTCATCCGAATGATAGCCCACGAGGTCAACAATAGTGTGGCGGGAATCGTTGGGTTAATGGAGGAGGTCCCTCTCCGCGACCGTTTGCTCGCCATGTCCTCCTTTGTTACTCGCTTTGCAGAAGTCGTCAAGATTCCCGCGCCGCAGCTACAGTTCTGTGACCTCAGCGAGGAGGTAGAGGCCTGCCGCCCCTTCCTCGAGAATCTCTGCCTTGCGGCCAACGTCCGTCTCGACTTTCATCTTACCGACGAAGCCATCCCCGTTCGCCTCGACCCCGTCCTTTTCCAGCAAGTGCTGGTGAATATAGTAAAGAACTCTATTGAAAGCATAACAGCGGCCCCCCATACAGCCCCCGAGGGGGCCTCTATACTTTTGGAGGAAGCTTTCAAGGGTGCCGTCTCCCCCTCGGGGGACGAAAGAGGGGCCACCCTTACCATCACCGACAACGGACGTGGCATCTCCCCCGAAGCAGCACAGCATCTCTTCACTCCTTTCTTTTCTACTAAGCCACAAGGTCAAGGTCTCGGTCTCCTGCTCATCCGTGATATCCTCACCGCTCACGGCTGTACCTTCACCCTGCAGACCGACCCCTCCGACCACCTCACCCGCTTCACCATCCTTTTCCCTGTCTCCAAGCCCTGATTGTCCATTTCCGAACACTCCGATTGTCCAGAAATGGACAATTGTTTTTTAAGCCGATGTTCAGAATCAATGAGTTATGCGTTTGGCACGGAAATTGCAAGGAAATGGGTGAATATTCATTTGTATAATTCGTTATAGAAAGATGAAAGTATTTATGTACATCCGTCAGGCCTTGGCTATGATGCGCGAGGAGAAACTCTTTTCCGGTATCTACATCGCAGGAACTACGATGGCGTTAGCCTTCACGATGGTGATGGCGGTGGTCTATTACATCAAGCTCGCTCCCATCTACCCCGAGGTGAACCGCGCACGAACGGTCTATTTCGAGGGCATTTACATCGAGGCCGAGAACGGCGGGATGGGAAAGATGGGCTTTAGCCCGAAGGCGTTCGAGGAGTGGTTCGCAGCCAGCCCGAACATCGAGTACTGCGCCCCCACGCTGCTCGCCGCTGGCACGGGAAAGTCTGAAAGCCGCAGCCACGAATATGCTAAGTTCGACAATGAGTACTTCGACGTCGTCAGGAATTGGACCAACGCCGACTTCTTCAAGATCTACGAGTACGACTTCGTGAGCGGACGGCCCTTCACGAAACAAGAAGTGGATGGGCATGAGTCAGTCTGTGTCATCTCCGATGCGCTGGCTGAGCGGCTGTTCGGCAAGGGCGTGGACGCCGTGGGGCAAATGGTCGGCTTGGAAAACTTCAATGAGGCGCGTGTGGTGGGCGTGGTGCGCAGCGGCAGTCAGCTCACGCCCGACAGCTATGCCGATTTCATCGTACCCTATAACCTCGTGGATTTCTGTGGCGGCTCGCCTTACCAAGGCATATTCTCCATCGTGGCTACAGTGAAAGACAACGAGCACTTACAAGCGCTGAAGTCTGAACTCGATGGAGTGGCGGCACGTATTCAGCAAACGAATCCCGACATCTGCTCGAATTTCGGTTTCGGCGAAGGAGTGAAAATGAAGATGGTACTGACAAGGAATATGGCGACGCACCCGATGCACGTGCTGCGCGCAGAGAACCGCGATGGCGAGTTCGAGGTGCCTTCGGGTTGGCTGCTCTTTCGGCACTACGCGGGCATCCTCTTCGTGTTGCTCTTCGTACCGGCGTTGAACCTCTGCGGCATTGTGGCGGGACGAATGGAGCGACGGTCGGCAGAGATGGCTGTGCGCAAGACCTTCGGAGCACGTCGCAGCACGCTCTTACATCAGGTGGTGTGGGAGAATCTGGTGATGACAACCATCGGAGGCATCATCGGACTTGTACTCGCTTGGCTGGCCATCTATGGTTTCCGCCGTGAAATTCTCGGTATGTTCTTCGATAACAGCACCCTCAGCTCAGCACCCCTCGTCTCGGGTGAGATGCTCTTTGCTCCCGCACTCTTCCTCGGCGCCTTTGCAGCCATCCTCCTCCTCAACCTCCTCGCCGCCGTCGTGCCTGCGTGGTGGTGCTTGCGTAAACCTATTGTCCAATCAATGATGGAAAAACGATGAATATGAAACTAAATATCCTCAATGCCAACGGTTGGCTATTTATCGAGCTCGTCATCATTACCGTCGTTGCCTGGGTGGTCTTCGACCCCGCCGTCGTCAACCTCTACTATCGCAGTCTGCCCCTTGGTTACGACACCAGCCGCCTGCTCTATGGCGAATGTACCGTGAGCCCATCGGAGGAGGCATCGGAAGAGGAGAAGGGCGACCCGTACAACATTACCGAGGAACGGCGGCAGCAGATGACGCGCCAGCTCACGACCGTGGAGGGCGTGGAATCAGCCTATCTCTACGACCAGGACCTTTGGTCTATCGGTCATACCAACGAGACTTATTCCCCATGTCGCCACGAGGCCGATACGCTTTATATGGGCTGGCTCGCTTTCATCCCCGACTCCCACTTCTTCGAGACCTACGGCCTGCAGCCCCTGCCTGGCAGCCCGTCGGCCGAGGAACTCTCGTGCATCAAAAGGTCGGAGCAGAAGGTGGTGCTGACACGTACCAGTGCCATGGCGCTGTTTGGCTCCGCAGATGTGGTGGGGCGTCGCCTCACGTTCTGCTACAACCCAGAGAATGAGGTGACGGTGGCAGGCGTGGTGGAGGACATCCGCAAGTCGTTGGGCTACAACATGCGTTCGCTCATCTTCCAGCCCGAAAACCTGACCACCACCCGCTGCCGCTTCGTCATCCGTCTGAAGCAGGGCGTGGACGCCCGACGCTTCGTGGAGGAGCACGGCCGCGACCTCATCCGCAACGCACGCACCAACTACACCCGTGTCAGCCACCTCATGACCTACGACGACCACCTGCAGCAATTGGAACTCGACGAAGGCCGCACACAGGAGGTGAACCGCAGTCTGGCCCTCGCCCTCTTCTTCCTCGTCAACCTCTGCCTGGCTGTCATCGGCACCGTGTGGCTTCACGCTAAGCGCCGCACAGAGGAGTGCGGCGTCCGCCGCGCCTTCGGAGCCACGAAACTGCGTCTGCTCTGCGAGATGTTACTGCGCAACGCCGCCCTCGCAACCGCCGCTGTTGCCGTCGGGCTCATCATTTACCTGAACTACGCCCACAGCGGTTACTCCACCCTCGAGAACGGCTTCACCTACAACGAAAAGCTCTATGTTCCGCGACTCGTCAACATCCCCTCGGACATGACCTGGCCCGACCACTTTTGGCCCCACTTCCTCGTCGTTTCCGCGTGCGTGTACCTTATTATATTAGTCACCGTCCTCATCGGAACCGCTATACCCGCCCTGCGCATTGTCAATACGAAGGTGACGGATGCGTTGAGGGAAGAGTGAAAAATGAAAGAGTGAAAATGAAATAAACCTATAAGAATGTCGAAGATTTTAATGTATTTGCGTCAGGCCCTCGCTACGATGCGAGAGGAGAAACTGTACTCGGCAATGTATATCGCGGGCACTGCCCTCGCCATTGCCTTCGTGATGCTCATTGCTGAGATCTACTATGTAAAGGTAGCGGATATCGCGCCGGAGGTGAATAGGAGCAAGACTTACTATATGGAATACATGGGCAAGGTGGAACCCATACGGCCAGATGTGTTCCACGACTTGTTTCAGACGATGCAGACGCCTACGTGCATTACCGCTTGGATGATTTTTTGGGTCGCCGATGAGTTCTATATGAAGCTGGCCGATGGCCTGCACGACCGCCAAGTGAACGTAAAGCTGACGGAACCGGGCTTCTTCCGTTTCTTCCAGTTTCGCTTCCTTCAAGGCGCTCCGTTCACGCAGGACGACTTCGATGCCCATCGTCCTGTGGTCGTGGTGACGGAGGAGGTGGCGAAGGATGCAAATGTAGCCGTGGGTCAAACCATCATCATCAACCATCGTCCCTATCGCATCGTTGGCGTGGTACAGACGCCGAGCGTGCTGACAGAAGAATGTGTGGCGGATGTGTGGATCCCTTATACAGCCGAAGGCATTTCAGAAGACTGGGCTGCTGATTTCCATGAGATTCCGTTAAAGGTAAGCTTTGTGGTTCCTTACGGTCAACGCGATGCTTTCATGCAAGAACTGAAGGAAGTGGAAGCGCGCTACAACGCCGTGCATGGCGACAGACCTGTGGATATGCATGCCGAACTCAAATCGCATTACGCCGCCGTCTGGCAAGACCTCGGCTCGGTGTTCAGTGCATGGGGTTCTAACCTGACGTGGTACGTTGCTCCTGCCATCCTGCTCCTGTTGCTGGTGCCTGCGCTGAACCTCAGCGGAATGGTGGCAGCACGTATGCTACGCCGCCTGCCGGAAATGGCGGTGCGCAAAGCCTTTGGTGCCAAGCGGCGCACGCTGCTCTGGCAGGTCATACGTGAGAACCTGACGCTGACACTCATCGGCGGACTCCTGGGGCTGTGTCTCGCCTGGCTGGCGCTCTACGCCTGGCGCGACTGGGTGTTCTACATATTCTCTGGTATCTACGGCCAGTCGCCCGTTGTGCCTATTCTTCGCGGCGAGATGTTCCTTGCCCCTGCCATCTTCCTCATTGCCCTCGTTATCTGCTGTACGTTGAATGTATTGGCAGCAACTTTGCCTGCGTGGCTCAGCCTGCGTAAGCCGATTGTGGAAGGCATGATGAATGAAGAGCAGGGCGAGGGTGGGGGATGGCGCTCGAAGATATGGATAGCTGCAGAACTCATCCTCGTCACCTTCGTCCTCTGGTGGACCTTAGACCCCGTACTCGTCACCTCCTACGTCACGCACCTTCCCCTTGGCTACGACCCCGACCGCCTTGTGAAGTTGGAAGTAGCGCGTTCCGTGACGCGACAAGAGCAGGATAAAGACCTCAACAGATCCATGCAGGAGGCGGAGGTGCTGCTGCAGAAAGCACAGGAGATGGATGGTGTGGAGATGGCCTATACGGCGTACTGCACTCCGATGGGCTTTGGCGTGGTTGTGCCAGGTCGTAGCTATTTCCTTGACGGCGACACCATCACGTGTTGGAACTGGCAATTCAGTCCCGACTCCCGGATGTTTGAAGTCTATGGTTTCCAATCGTTGACGCCCAGTGTACCCACCAACGAACTCACCCACGATTGCGTAGATGGCGAGACCGTTATCATCACTCGTTCCGCCGCCATGGGGCTTTTCGGCACTATCGACGTGGCAGGCAGGAAGATAGGTGGAATGAAGTTTGGCTACAAGGAAGAAACAGGAAATGTAGGATGGATAGAAACGGAATACCCAATCCGTGCCGTGGTGGAAGATATGCGCTACAGCAGTTACGACCGCGACTTCTCCTGTATCTTTGAATGTGACAACGGCTATCTCCCGAACGCACCCATCATCCTGCGGCTGCGCGAGGGCGTGGATGCAGAGCAGTTCATCCAGAGTCATCAGCGGCAGATGGAGACAGACCTGACAATGGAGCATTGCTTCGTGCGCCGTATGCAGTCGAGTCGGGAAGCCACGGCAGAAAGAGACCGACGAACGGGGCCAGACCGATGCGTCCGTCGAAACTCACTCATTGCCGCCTTCTTCGCTTCGAACCTGGCTTTCGGCGTCTTCGGCACCCTGCTTATGTACACGCGGCAGCGTCGCGAGGAGGCGGGCATCCGTCGTGCCTTCGGCGCCACGAAGTGGAGCGTCTTTCTTGGCTTCCTGCGCGAGGCGTGGCTGCTCACCACCGTCAGCGTCGTCATCGGCTGCATCATCTACTTCCAGCTTGCCGCTGCGAGTGGCCTCGGTGACGACTACGGCACTCATAATCCCGCCGTCCACTTCTGGTTCGACAGCTTCGGCACCCACTTCCTCGTCGTCTCCGCATGTGTGTACCTTATTATATTAGGCACCGTGCTCGTGGCCACGGCCATCCCGGCGTGGAGGATAAGCAGGAGTAATATTGTGGAGGCGATAAGGGAGGAATAAAGACCCCCTCCCCGCTCCCCCTCAAGGGGGAGAGTGGTCACCTTCAAGAATTGAAAACAAACTATAAACCAATAAAGTATAAAAGTATGAATACTCAAGTAAATCAAAACGACTCAACAAGAAACCAAACGAGTCAGCCCGCTCAAACGTCCTCTCCCAGTCAATCACATTCCACTCTCCCCCTTGAGGGGGAGCGGGGAGGGGGTCTTGTTATCCGCCTCACTGGCATCAACAAGATCTACCGTACCGACGAAGTGGAGACACAGGCGTTGGAGAATGTGAATCTCGAAGTGCAGAAGGGCGAGTTCCTGAGCATCATGGGACCTTCGGGCTGCGGCAAATCGACGCTGCTCAACATCATGGGACTCTTAGACGAACCCACCAGCGGCGAGATAGAGTTGTGCGGTCAGGTGATAGACCCGAAGATGAGCGACAACCGTCTGGCGGAGATCCGCAACAAGACGCTGGGCTTCGTCTTCCAGAGTTTTCACCTCATCCCGACGCTGAACGTACTGGACAACGTCATGCTGCCCCTCATCTATCGTGGCGTGGGTCGCAGCGAGCGCACGCGTCTGGCCAAGGAAGTCATTGCCCGCGTAGGCCTCTCGCATCGCATGAAGCACCGCCCAACGCAGCTCTCCGGCGGACAATGCCAGCGCGTAGCCATCGCCCGCGCCATCATCGGCAACCCCGAAATACTCCTCGCCGACGAACCCACGGGTAACCTCGACTCGAAGATGGGTGCCGAAATCATGGAACTGCTCCACAAACTGAACCGCGAGGACGGCCGCACCATCGTTATGGTGACGCACAACGAGCAGCAGGCCGCACAGACCGATAGGATTATCAAGTTCTTGGACGGACGGCAGATACAGTAAAAAGACCCCCTCCCCACAGACCCACCCCCCGAACGAGTCCAGCCAGAACACTTAATAGTTCCGTCTTCCTCGCACCCTGTGAGGGAGGGAGTGGTTACCTTCAAGATTTAAAAACATATTAAATGCCAATAAACATAAATGATAATGAATACATCCAGTCAAATACATTCCACTCCCTCCCTTATAGGGAGGGTGAGGGGTGGGTCTGTTTGGGGTCTTCTTTCTCACTCCTTTGCCTTAATCCGTGAGGACAAGCTCTTCTCCGCCATCTACATCGCAGGCACGGCTGTGGCGATTGCGTCCGCAATGGTCATCGCCATCGTGCTAAATATCATGCTGGCGAATATCTACCCCGAGACACACCGCGACCGCACACTCTATGTCACCACCGTCCACTTCAAGGACAGCGAAGCCGGCGGGACTTACCATGGCGGTTGCAGCACCCTCGCCATCGACGAGCTCTTCAGTCGGCTGGAGTGTGTGGAGGTGGCAACCGGCGTATTAACGGGTATGCAGACCATTACGCTGAAAGACTCCCTCACTTCCGACCCATCATTGAAGGACTGCATCTACTGCGACCCTCGCTTCTTCCAGCTCTATGACTTCCACTTCCTCGAAGGGCGTCCGTTCAACGAGCAGGAGTTCCGCAGTCATGAACCGGTGTGCGTCATCACGGAGGCACTGGCCCATAAATTGGGAGCCAGCCTCGGCTCTACGCTGCAAATCTCGAATGCCTTTTTTCGAGTTGTCGGTATTGTAGAAGGAGCCAGCCAGCTCGTTGGGCTCTCATACGCAGAATGCTATACTCCCTACTTCCTTAGTGACGCTGCCAACAGCTATGAAGGTGACTTGAACGTGCGCGTCCTGCTGAAGAAAGGTTTTTCTCGGGAAGACTTCCTCAAAGAAGTGGAGCCGCTGCGCCGCCGCTATGAAGCTACGCAGACCTCTGCCGAAGGCGAACCTGTACATTTCGTGATGGCTGCACACTCGCATTTCTTCGTCCGCCTGAATTTCTTCAACCCAGATGAAGAGTCCGCGACTAATAAGGCGAAGAACCTGATGCCGCCCGCCATTCTGATGCTCATCTTCCTGCTACTGCCAGCCCTGAACCTGACGGGACTCGTCTCGAACCGCATGGAAGCCCGCCTGCCGGAAATGGGCATCCGCAAGGCCTTCGGCGCCAAGCGGCGCACGCTGCTCTTTGAGGTCATCCACGAGAACCTCGTCCTTACACTCTGCGGAGGTCTCGTGGGCTGGTTGCTCTCCTGGCTCTTCCTCATCGCCGTGCGTTACAGTGACTTTGTCCGTGTAACATTCCTGAGGAACTTCTCAACTGTGGATAGCGTCGCCATAGAATTTGATATGTTCTTCACGCCCACGCTCTTCCTCATCGTCTTCCTCTGCTGTGTCGTCCTGAATCTCATGGTCGCCCTTATACCTTCGTGGACCTCGCTCCGCAAACCTATTGTAGAATCGCTAAACCAGAAGAAATGATACTCAAGAACCTCTGGTCCCATCGCCGTCAGAACGGCTGGGTCTTTGCTGAGATTATCCTCATCACCGTCCTCAGTTTCTACTTCATTGACCACTTCGTCGTCACCACCTACGACCGTTATTTCTGTCGTCCCGCCGGGGAGTTCGAGAAGGAGCACTTGTTGGTGGGGCAGACGGGAATAGCCCACCCCCAGCCCCTCCCCAAGGGAGGGGAGCCCCCAGAGGTAGAAAACAACTCAGTAGCGAATACCAGCGGAAACGGATTCCCCTCCCTTGGGGAGGGGTTAGGGGTGGGCCAAGAGGGTCTCTCCTCCCTCTATGCCCTGCGCGACCAGATCCGTGCTCTGCCCGAGGTGCAGCATGCAGGCTTTGCCGGGCTCATCATCGGCCAAGGTACCTACAACATCAGTTCTTATGCTTCCGAGACGGATTCCACGCGCAGGTGCGGAGCCTACATGCAGGGGTTTCTGCTGCATGAACAGTTCTTCGAGACGCAGGGACTGACGCCCATTGAGGGCAGTCCTTCGGCAAAGGAACTCTCCGAGGATTGTCCTTTGGACGGTGTGGTCATCACCCGCAGTCTGGCACAGGCCATCTTCGATACCGACCAAGTTGTGGGGCGCCACATAGTGGAATGGGACTTCAGCGACCGTGCGCTGCAGGAGCAAGGCGGGCCGGTCATCGTCAGCCGCTACACCATCGCGGGCGTCGTGGAGGATTTCCGCTTGCAGCAGAATGATCGCTATGCCTATTCCATTCTGACTCCTGTAATCCAAGAGAATGCAACCCCTCAGATGCTCATCCGACTGAAGCCCGAAGCCGATGCAGAAGCATTCATCAGCCAACTCACAAGTCCCTCTGCTCTTGCACTAAGGCAAGCCGGCAATCGCTTCCTCGTCTCTCTCCAGACCTATAAAGATTGGCAGTCGTCATGGAGTGGCAACAGAGACTACAACCTCACCAACACCCTCCTCGGCATCCTCCTGGCCCTGTTCCTGCTGAACGTCGTCCTCGGCACCCTCGGCACCTTCTGGCTGCAGCTGCGCAAGCGCACGGAGGACATCGGCATCATGCGCAGTTTCGGCGCTAAGCGGCGCGACATCTTCAAGATGATATGGTCGGAAGCAGCCCTGCTCACCCTCGCAGCCTGCATCGTCGGCCAGCTCATCTGGTTCCAGTTCGCCATCAACATGGAGCTCTCCGATGGCCTAAGCATGAGCGGCACGGGACGGGAGCGCAATTGGGTGGAAATCTTCTGGATACACTACCTCGTCATCTGTGTCATCCAGTACCTCATCCTCCTCGCCGTCGTCACCCTCGGCATCCTCGTCCCAGCCTGGCGCGCTTGCCGCAAGCGACCCGTCGAAGCACTACAGCACATGTGAGGAAAATGCAATAGATGACAGGCCTCGTCTGACTGAATCTTTCAGCCGACGAGGCCTGTCTTTTTGGTCGCTGCATCCTAATCGTTCAATCGCTGCATCCTACTTTTCTAATTGCTGCATCATGATTAAGCAATTGCTTCATCATCATCAAGCAATTGCTTCATCATCATCAAGCAATCAACATTCCTTACTTTTTCGGGTCATACATTTGTTCTTACGAGCTGAAACGACTGTTCATAATCGGCTACAGCACAGGCCATAAGAATCAACGAGTCCTGACGTCGGCACCGAATAAACAATAGCCCCGCTACGTCGTGATGGCGTGGCGGGGCTTTGAGCTGATGAGCAGCGGCTTTCCGCTTCAGGGCGAACTTATTGTCCGAGGTCGATGCGTGCGCACCAGCCTCCGTTGCGGACCATGTGGATGGGTAGGGTAGTGGAGCTGCTGACCTGGCTCTCCTGGCGGAGGTAGTCCATAGCCATGATGTGGGCGTTGACGCCGTCGGCGAAGCTGAGCATCTTGTACTGCTTGCCTGCGGGCAGGAAGTCGAGCTTGATGGTGATATCGCGTCCGTTGTTGTTGGTGATGGCTCCGATGAACCACTTGTCGCCTCGGCGCTTGGCGGTGATGCAGTACTGCCCCGCTTCGGCTGCGAGAACGCGCGTTTCATCCCAGTTGACGGGCACGCTGGTGAGGAAGTCGCGGCAGTCGGGCCACTGGTCGTAGCGGCACGGGTTGTCCATCAGCATCTGCAGGTTGCTCTCGAAGAGCACGAAGACGGCCATGTTGAAAGCCTTCGTGCCGACACCGGCGCAGATGGGGCGGTCGCCATGATGGTGCTCGGGCTGGTAGTTGAGCATCGAGCCGGGCGTGTAGTCCATAGGGCCTACGGCGTTACGGATGAAGGGCAGCCACAAGCTGTTGTCGGGCTTGCATTGGCTGTTGAACTCCATGCCGCGCACACCTTCGTAGGTCAGCACGTTGGGGTACTTGTAGTCGAGTCCGCTGGGGTGGAAGGCGCCGTGGAAGTCGATGAAGATGTGGTGCTTGGCGGCTTCACGGGCAGCGCGCTCGTAGAAGTTGACCATCCATTGGTCCTGACGGTCCATGAAGTCAATCTTCACGCCCTTGATGCCCCACTCCTCGAACTTCTCGAAGAGGTCCATGTTATGTTCCACGGTCAGCCACGGCAACCAAACGATGATGCCCACGCCCTTGTCCTTGGCGTAAGCGAGGAGCTCGGGCAGGTGTACATCGGGATTGGTGTGGAAGGGATCACGCGTGTTCAGCGCCCAACCTTCGTCCATGAGAATATAACCCACGCCATTGCGGGCTGCAAAGTCCACGAAGTACTTAAAGGTGTCGAAGTTGATGCCTGCCTTGAACGTGATGTCGGGCCCGTAAGGGATACCGTTGAGCCAGTCCCAGCATGTCTGACCTACCTTGATCCAGCTGACGTCGCCGATGGCGTTGGCAGGAGCCAGGCGCACGGGCATAGTGTTCTCGGGCAGTTGGGTGTCGCTCTGCGTGATGTACATATATCGCCAGGGGAAGGAGCGCGTGCCGGTGGTCTTGGCTACATAGTCGGCCTCCTTGAGAATCTTGTGGCTGCGGTCGCTGCCGTCCTCAAATTCAATGGGTGTTTTAGGCTGTAGGATGGTGAAGGCGTTGTCGCCTGCGGACTTGAGGAAGGTGCCGGGGTAGTCGAAGAGGTCGAACTCCGAGATGAGCACCTTCTGGCGCTCGCCAATGACGAGGATGGGCAGTTCGCTCATCTTGTCGTCGGTCTTCCATTCGTTGCTGGCTACGACGGAGTAAAGCTCCTCGCAGCCTGTCTTGAAACCGCCCGTCTGCTGCAGCACGAGCTTGGCGGGAGCTGCCAGCTGCCACGTGCCGTCCTCGCTCATCACCTCGATGTCGCCCTTCAGGGCTGTGACGAAGCGGTAGGCTACGCCGTCATCATAGACGCGCCATTCCACTTGGTAGCCGCCGCCCATCGTGAGCGTGAGCAGCGTGTAGTTGTTCTCTACCTTATTGAACTTCAAGGGGTGGATGGGCGTGATGGTCTCGCTGACCTTACGCACCTTCTTGCCTTTCAGCACAGGCTTGGCACCCAGGGTGCGATCGCGGAGGGTCATGCCGATGTGGCATTGTTGGAAGAGCGTCTCGCCGTGGCTCTCCACGTCGTAGTAGATGCGGTCGCTGATGGTCACCGTGACCGTGGTCTGTCCGTCGGGACTGCTTGCGCTGACGCGTTTCTGCGCAAATGCGATGGTGGCAACGAAGCCCAGCATCGCCAATAAAAGAACTCGTTTCATAGTGGTATGGTTTTAAAGATTGGTTTTTCTTCTCGAATATCTTCAGCCGTCAGAGAAAGGCACGCTTGAGGATGGCCATGATGATGTCGGCCGGGAAATCCTCGTAGCGCTCCAGTATGCGCTGTGACGAGTGGTTCATGAGCCGCGACAGGTAGTCCTCGAAGTTGGCCACCACCGAGGCGTTATCCTTCGGTTCGGTGGCATAAACCCCTATGCAATGGCCGCGCTTGGGATCGCAGAACGAGGGTTGATAGTTGCGTGAAAACCACCAATAGGTCTCGTAGAAGAGCTTCTGCTGTTTGCCCGTGAGCACAGGCTCGGCCAGGAACAGCACCTGCTCATTGTCGAGGAAGGACGGTGGCTCCTGCCCTGCGGAGCGCAGCCCCAGCACTATCGAATGCTGAGCCCGATAGTAGGACGGAGCCGACAGTATCTTACCCACGAGCGTGTACAGGTCGGAGCGCTTGCCTACTCCGAGTTGGTCCAGCGTTGTCAGGAAGGAGATGGCGTCCGTGGCCGTCCGTGCGGCAGCGATCATCGCTGCTTTCTGTTCCGCATAGCGCACATGTCCGAGGCGGTAGGCCAGCAGGATGGTGTCGATGAACACGTAGTCGGGGGCGGTGGAGCACAACTCATTCATGATATGGGGAGACTATAGTCTGTTGTAAATTGTCTGTAATTAGTTATGTAAGTTGTCATATGCAAAGGTACTGCTTTCCGCTTGAATGCAAAAGGTTTTTCGCTATTATTTGTTCCTAAATCCCTCAATGAAAGGTCTTTTAACATTTAATGCTCTGTTTCGTAACTACTCAGTCATGTGCCCATGGCTTCTTAGGGTGCACCAAGCGTACCTCCTAAGAAGTAATAGCTTCGATAAAGCTACTGTTAGTCATAGCCGTTAATCTTCCTTAAATTATCGCCTTCGGAGTGTGACAAATGCGAACGTTCAGCGTATTATTAGTGTAAGCAGTTGTGAAGCATCGCAAATCTATACACATTGAATTAGGTTAGTAAAATGAAAGAAAACGCTAAGAAAAGCCTAGGCATTTAGGTGATGTGAATCACCAGAAGGTAAATTTTCTTACTTTAAGTGACTTCTGGCGCGACTCGGCCATTAGAGAGCAAGCTCTCATAGCTCTCGCTGCTTCAAAAGTTCACCCCGCCCCGATGGGCTGTGAAGTTCGTCGGGGATTTTCTATTTTCAACCTGTTATCCTCTCGATTCGGGCAAGCGTCAGGCAAATGTCAGACAAATGTCAGGGAAATAATTTGCAGGGAATCAGGCATAAAATGTACCTTTGCAGCCGCAATGCCAAATGAGCTGGCTTTGCGCACGTATTATAATAAGGTATAACCCAAAATGAATGAACAATGAAACAGAACTTTCTGGCAGCAGTGCTGCTGATGATGCTTGCTTTTTCGACACAAGCGCAGGAACTGAAATGGAAAGTCATGGGGCGCGTTGCAAACGCTGAGGCTCAGGACACCCTGATGGTCATTGATGTCAAGACGCAACGCTTAGTGACTACGCTCAACGTTAAGGACGGACAGATAGAGCCTATAGAAGGGATCCTAACGGAGCCTGCCTTCTGCGCCATCCAACGTGAAGGCAGAACAGGCTGGATTATGTCTTTCGTGCTGGAGGACGGAACCGTCAACTTGGACATCGATCTCGACAACAGCGTACTCCTCAATACCAGTGGAACGCCGATGAACGATGACCTCTCGCCCCTTCTCAGTTACCTCGCTCATCCCGTTGACGGCTATGATCCTGCAAAAGACGAGGAGCATGCACGCCACATCCTTTCACTTGTTCGCGAAATCGTCCTACGCCACGCTGGCGATGCCCTCGGCCCGTTCATCATTCAGATGACGCAGACGCGCTACACACCCACAGAGACTTTGGCACTCATCAGCCTCCTAAGTGAACGACAGCAGGGCGACTTAGATATACAACGTTTGAAAGAGAATATGACGCTTGCAGCCGAGACCGATGAAGGATGCCTGTTCCGTGAACTGACGGGAGTGGGACGCGATGGTCATCCAGTACGTCTCTCGGACTTCGTAGGTCGCGGGCAGTATGTCCTTGCCGACTTCTGGGCTTCGTGGTGCGGTCCTTGCATGGCACGTATGCCGCAGGTGATAGACCTTGCCCGCCGCTATGCCAACCGTGGTTTGCAAGTCATTGGCATCACCATGAAAGAACCCGTCGAGGCCTCCGAACGTGCTGTAGGACAACTCGACATCCCCTTCCCGCAAATCTACCAATCCACACCTATGTCCACTTACGGCATCACCGCCATCCCTGCCTTCATCCTCTTCGCCCCCGACGGCACCATCCTCCTGCGGCGCACCATCAGCCCCGAGGCTGTGGAAGCAAGGCTCGAAAGCCTGCTGTCAACGTCTGGAAACGTTAAATAAAAAGCAAAAAGAACCTGGCGCATACAATTAATCCGCTCATAATCTTTGCAGAAGAGAAACTTTATGTAAATATGGAAAGGAATTCCGATTTTGCATAAACAATGGACAATACGTTTATAAATAGAGAATAAGGAAGTACGTTGGCATAGAACCGTTAATCTTCCTTAAATAATCGCTTTCGGAGTGTGACAAATGTGAACGTTGTGCGTTATATAAGTGTATGCAGTTGTGACAGCATTGCAAACAAGAGGCGTGTGCGAATCTGAACGCTGAGTGTTCGGAAATGAACACCTGGGTGTCCGATAATGGACAGATGAACTTCAGATGCTTGCTCATAATCAAAGCATTATCGTTTTGGCATCCTTCTTGCTATCATAAAGATGAATAATATCAACCATAAAGAATAGATTCAATGAAGAAAACCATCATCACCATCCTGCTCACCCTTGTCGCCGTGGCAGGGCAGGGACAAGTGAAATCCGGCTTTGACCTCTGTCTGAGAGATGAGGCGACGGGCGAATGGCTTATAGGGCTGTTCGATGAGTATGCCATCTATGACTGCGAATATTGGATCTATGCAGAGGTGGAGAAAGGGCGCGTGGTGCTGACTAAGGACGGACAGCGGAAGGAGATACGGTTGAAGAAAAATACGATTACCATAGACGGCAGGAAACATAAGACTTCAGTGCTGACCGCAAGGAGTCTGCCAGATTACCCGTCCAAGGATGAAACAGCATGGCCAAGCGGCATACCAGCAAAGGAGGATAGTGTCACTCTGCGTGTCTGTGTGAACACATACAGAGAGAAGGCTGAATTTGTGACATTCATTAACCGAATGTTCAATGATAAACAAGTCAAGGAACTCACATCGGTGGATGCGCTTGGCCGCTTCGAGGTCAGGATGCCTGTGGCGGGACCTGCGGTGATGGGCATCTTCAGCGACTCCCAACATCCGTTGGAGCACACCTTATGGAGATTGTTGGCAGTAGAGGGAGGCGACACGCTGTTGTTTTACATTGATGATAAGAATGACCGTACCTACGTGATGGGCGGCAAATTTTCCCGATTCAACAATGAACTGATTGGCAGTGATTTCCAGCCAGACTTCGTGAGGACCGACGAACTGACCATTGACAGCACCATCGTGCAACAGCGGCATTATATGGCGGTGTGTCATGAAAGGATGGATTCTTTGTATGCTTCCCGCCCCAATCTCTCCCGTCGTTTCCGGACTTATTATCAAGATGACATACTGAATCAGTTTGCCCGTCCAATGCTCCTGAAATGCTGCTGGCCGTCGGCTGGTGAAAACCAAAGAGAACTCTTGGAGAAAACAGAGGCAGAACTGAACCCATTGAAGTGGACACGCTCGGAACTGCCTTTGATGTGCCGCTATGGTTTTGGGACTATTATCAAATATTATGTCTCTGCACTAACAGACATCCGCCAAACACGCCTGACCGATCCCTCTGATTTCATTATGCAGCTCTGCCAGGACGGTAAAGTGCAATTGAGCGATGACGAACTGCAGAAGGTAAAGAGTTTCCAGACGTTGCGCGCCAATTATAACGGGGATGTTGACCTGAACGATGCTTTTCAGTCGGACATAATCCCTATCTTAGGCAAGCCTCTCATCACACAATACTGGGACTGGGAACAGAGCGAACGGAGCGTGCCTATTGAGGTGAGTGTCATCAATTCACTTGATATGGACGATGCCTCCCGAGAAATCCTCAAAACACAGACTTTCATGAAAGCCATCGACGGCAAGAGTCATGTTGCTTCACCACGTGTGATGGACCTGGCTCATCAGGAGATTCAACACCCCCTGCTTCTTCAGTCCATCGATAACGCCAATCAAAGAATCAAGGATTTCATGGAAGAGAGTCTGTGGAAACAGGCTGTGGCAATACCCAAGGAGGGAACGCCCGCTTCACTACGGGTGTCGGATGAAGAGCTGAAGGAGATCACCAACGGAAAGCAGCTCTTCGAGCGTATCATAGCACCTTTCCACGGTCACGTTGTTTATGTGGACGTATGGGGAACATGGTGCGGCCCTTGTCGTGCCGAGATTGAGCATGTTCCCGACCTGAAGAAAAGGCTGGAAGGCAAGCCCGTTGTCTATCTTTATTTCTGCAACAACAGCCCCGAAGATGCATGGCGTACCTTCATCAGCCAGAAGCATTTGGACACTGACAACGCCGTCCACTACAACCTGCCTAAAGTACAGGAAAGTGCTATCGAGCAATATCTGGAAGTAAGTGGCTTTCCCACCTATCGACTTGTAGATACTGCGGGGCGGCTCATGCCAGGTGCTGCACCCCGGCCTTCCAATATCAGCAGCGTTGTCGCAGCCATAGAGCAACTGCTAACGCACTGACTGACCATGTAACACACGAGATGAATTATTGTTTTCATACCACAATAGAACAATGAACAAGAAAACCATCGTCACCATCCTGCTCGCCCTTGTTGCTATGGCGGGGCAGGGGCAAACATTTACACCCATCGTGGAGGACAGCATCAACTTCGTCATTACAGGCACGACGAATGCTGAGGTCGATAGCGTAACGTGGTGGCAATGTGCTCCATATCCGCAAGGGGTAAGCAAGGATTATTACGCACCAGTAAAAGATGGGCAATTTCGTATTGAGGGACGATTACCGCGTCACCATTTCATTCAGATTGGCGATGATGAGGGAAATGACCTTCACTTCATTGTGGAAGAAACACCGACACACATCAACCTTGTCACGGGTGAGGTGATGGGCAGCGATGTACAAAGCCGTTTCGTCCAGATACAAATGCGAGAACGCGAGATAGAGCAGCAGTTGTGGGATGGGTTGACGGAAGACGAGCAGATGAATGTCATGCAAATGATCTCAGGAGAGGTGCCGACGAAAACGGCAGAAGACAGCATGCGTGTACGTCGCTACAACGAGGTTTGGTCGAAAATTGACTCGCTCCGTTTCCAGAGTTATAGTCAAAACCTCGACAACTGCTTGCCTGCATACTATCTTTTCGTTAACCACATGAATATGACGTTGAAAGAGCTCGCTGTATTCATGCACGAGGATGCTCCCTATGCGCATCTTCCAGCGATGAGCCACGTGTGGAAACAGTATTGGGGGTTGCAAACGAAGAGCAACCTCTCGAATAAGAACTTCACCGATTTTGAGGCGGAAACGACAGACGGACAGCTCCATCATCTCGCCGAATATGCAGGTCACGGGCAATACGTACTGTTAGACTTTTGGGCTTCGTGGTGCGGTCCTTGTATTGCCTCATTTCCTTTGATGAAGCAGGTGCATGAGATGTTTGGCGAGCGCGGCTTGCGCATCATCGGCGTTTCCGTAGACCAAGATAAAGATAGTTGGTTGAACGCCGTTGACAAGTATCAGCTTCCATGGCTGCAACTGCGAGAGACCCTTGCCTCGCAGAGCAATCGGACTTCCGCCTCTGAAAAGTATGGTATTACAGGAGTTCCAACTCTTGCTCTCATCGCCCCCGATGGCATCGTAATCTCTACAGACTTGGATCGGAAGGAACTGAAAACAAAACTTGAAGAAATCTTTGAAGTGAAATGAACAAGAAAACGATCATCACCATCCTGCTTGCCCTCGTTGCAATGACTGTGCGAGCACAAGAGATCACAATGAACGAGCCATCGGGTGGTATGATGTTGATAGCGACGTTACGCGCTTTTGTGGTGAGAAATTCATAAGACCCGACTCCATTAAGCGCAGAGCCACAGAGAAATAAGAGTCAGAGAAAGGCTCGCTTGAGGATGGCCATGATGATGTCGGCCGGGAAATCCTCGTAGCGCTCCCGTATGCGCTGTGACGAGTGGTTCATGAGCCGCGACAGGTAGTCCTCGAAGTTGGCCACCACCGAGGCGTTATCCTTCGGGTCGGTGGCATAAACCCCTATGCAATGGCCGCGCTTGGGATCGCAGAACGAGGGCTGATAGTTGTGTGAAAACCACCAATAGGTCTCGTAGAAGAGCTTCTGCTGCTTGCCTGTGAGCACAGGCTCGGCCAGGAACAGCACCTGCTCATTGTCGAGGAAGGACGGTGGCTCCTGCCCTGCGGAGCGCAGCCCCAGCACCATCGAATGTTGAGCCCGATAGTAGGACGGAGCCGACAGTATCTTACCCACGAGCGTGTACAGGTCGGAGCGCTTGCCTACTCCGAGTTGGTCCAGCGTTGTCAGGAAGGAGATGGCGTCCGTGGCCGTCCGTGCAGCAGCGATCATCGCTGCTTTCTGTTCCGCATAGCGCACATGTCCGAGGCGGTAGGCCAGCAGGATGGTGTCGATGAACACGTAGTCGGGGGCGGTGGAGCACAACTCATTCATGATATGGGGAGACTATAGTCTGTTGTAAGTTTTCTCGCTATTCTTCCAGGCTCATGGCTCGGAGGAACTCGCGCTGGGCGGGAGAGGGATTGTCCACGCGCCGGATGCTCCATGAGGTGGTGTCTATGCGCAGTCCGGCATCGGTGAGGTAGCTCTCGTAGGGGATGTCGTCCGTGGTTTCTACGAGGTGCCGCACTTCCGCCAGGGGTTGTCCGGCCACTTCGGCGCAGGCACTCCAGAACTCCTCTTCGGTGAATCCGCGATGGAGCTCGTGGAAGAAGCGTCGGTAGAGCAGGCGCATCACGTCGTCCAGCGATTTCTGTTGCTGCGTCTTGCGGCGGATGTCAATGTCCATAAGCAACCCGATGACGGGACCCTTGAAGTAATAGTTGATGCGCACGTCGCGGGTGTTGTCGTCGGAGTTCATGAAGTTCAGCCAGATGTCGTAGCTGCTCTGGCGCAGGCTCTGGTGGTGCTGACCCTCGTAGGGCGCGTAGAGCGAGAAGTAGGTGGAGATGAGTTGCAGCGCCTCGTCCGGTGTGGTGATTCCGGCATTGCGCAGCAGCCGGAACTCATAGTAGCAGGTCAGTCCCTCGCTGACCCATAGCATAGGCGTAATCGCCTCGTGGTCATAGTCCAGCGGCCACAGCTCGGCGGGCCGGATGCACTTGACGTTGTAGAGGTGGAAGTATTCGTGGGCCACGAATGCCAGAAACTTCACCTCCTGGCGGCGTGTGTCGAAGCGGTAGGTGCCGTCGGTGTAGCAAGCTTGTGAGTTCAGGTGCTCCAGTCCGCCTTCGCCCTGTCCCATGTGGATGAGGCAGTAGTTGTCGTATGGCACGTCGCCCATCATTTTCGTGGCGGCCGACACGATGCGCTTGAAGTTCTCTTCGAGTTCCATCTCCTCGGCGCCGTCGGGTGTCTCCAGGGCGAACTCGTAGTCGTGGCTCTCGTGCGCGAACCTTTTTATATAGAAGTTGCCCAGCAGCAGGGGCGAGTCGTAGAGGACGTCGAAGTCCGGAGCGGTGAAGGCGCAGCTGTCGTCGGCGTGCGGTCTCATGCCCGTGGCGATGTGTTGCCATCCGTCCGGCAGCATGAAGCGCACGCTGACGGGGTGCGTCTGCTCGCCGGCGACGTACATGAACACGCCGTTGGGTGCCACGAAGGCGATGTCCCTCTCCACACGGCTTGAGGCCACGTCGCGCCCATTAGCATAGACGCGGTAGCTGACCTCCATGCGTCCGTCCTTGGGCAGCGCCACGCGCCAGCGGTTCAAGCCCTCCTTCGTCCAGGCGAGTTCTTCGCCCTGCATGTCCCGTGCGCAGAAGTCCGTCAGGTGCTTGGCGAAGTCCAGCATCTCGTAGTACCCTGGTGCCCAGCGTGGCATGGTCAGCACCACGTCGGCGGAGTGGGGCAGGGTGCTGTCAGCCTCATATGTGAGGTGGACGTTCAGGTAGTGTCCTGCCGTGTCAGGGCTGACCGTGTAATCCAACTGATAGTCGGCTGCGGGTCGGTGGCTGCAAGCTGCGACGAGCGCCAATAGGCACATCGCGAGAAGGGCGTAGAGGCAGCTGCGCGTATTGTTGACCTTATGGATGATGTTGTTTACCACATAAATATCATTTTCGTTCCTACATGAACTAGGTTCGCAATCACCAGTCGTCGTCCTCGTTGCCTACGATGCCGCTCTTTAAGGCTTCTTCCACCTTGGCGATGATGGCGTTGGAGTAGGCATGAGTCATCACGAGCGCCTTGGCGCAGGTGCGTTTCTGAGCGTCTTTCTCGACGAAGGGATAGTGCTTGGCAATCTCCCAGTGCTCGTCGTAGAGGTTGTTGTTGGTCTTGTCGTCAATCTTGCGCTTGGCGTCGCCACCTGCCTTCCCGTCGGTGTCTGGGGGGCTGAGCCATCCACCGCTGATGTCGGCCAGCACGTCGTAGTTCTGCACGGTGTAGGTCACGCGCACGCGTCCCTCCTTGATGTCTAAGCGTATGACGGGTGTGATGCTGACGGCATATTTGTTGAGCGTACCGGTGTGCTGGGCGATGCCCTTGATGGTGGGGGATATAATGATGCACCCGGCCTCCTTGTCGTTGAGCGTGATTGCATTATTGTCCTTGAAGGTCGCCGTGGCCCAATAGTTGAGCGCCACGTAGAGCTGGTCCTTCATCTTTCCTGCCACCTCGATGACCTGCTGGTAGGTGAGGCTCTGATTCTTGTCGAGCGTCAGTTCCTTGGACAGGTTCTTGGCAGCTTCGAGCCACTTGGTGCCGTACCTCTCCTTGGCATATTTCTCGAGGTCGGCTGCTTTCATCACTTGTGCCTGTGCACTAATCGCGCCGCAGAGGGTCAAGATGGTGGCGAGCATCCAAATGAAATGTTTCTTCATCTTTTCGCTATTTTGTGATCACATAATGTCTTCGGGGCAAGCCATCATGGGCTTTTTCGCGTGTTCTGACTGCAAAGGTACAACAAATTGCGGATATGCCATCAAAATACAGGTAAAAAATCTATTTTCGGCTTCAAGAACTTCATTTAACGCAAATCGGTCACTAGGGGGCGATGACAGCTGCGGTTGAAATCGGGGAAAAACACTATTTCTTCTGAAAAAAATTTGTGGAACCAAGGAATTGTATGTACCTTTGCAGCAAATATAGCGTTATGGATATCTCTTACCTCTCGTTGGCCATCGGCCTGCTGTTGCTGCTAATCCCGCTGTTCTTCCTGTGGAAACTGCGTACGGGTCTCGTCCGCGCGACGCTCATCGCTGCGGGTCGTATGATTGTGCAGCTGTTCCTCGTTGCCATCTACTTGCGTTACCTGTTTGAATGGGACAACCCGTGGATCAACACGCTGTGGGTCATCGTGATGGCTGTTATTGCGACTCATACTCTGGGTGAGCGTACGAAGTTGCCGCGTCGCATCGTGGGGGTTCCCGTGTTCGCGAGCTTCTTCGTGGCCGCTCTGGTGGTAGGCTTCTATTTCCTGTGCCTTGTGCTGCAGCTGGACCATCCTTTTGCAGCGCGCTATTTCATCCCCATCATGGGCATCCTGATGGGTAATATGCTGGGCGTGAATGTGCTGACGCTGAGCACGTTCTACAGCGGCATCGATCGTGAGCAGGCGACGTACTACTATCTGCTGGGAAACGGCGCCACGCGTTTCGAGGCTTGGCTGCCCTTCATGCGTGAAGCCGTTATCAAAAGTTTTACGCCGTGCATTGCCAATATGGCGGTGATGGGTATAGTAGCTCTGCCGGGCACGATGATTGGTCAGATTCTGGGCGGCTCGGCACCAGATGTGGCTGTAAAATATCAGATGATGATTGTAGTCATCACCATGTCAGCCTCGATGCTATCCCTGATCCTTGCTCTGTGGCTCTCCTCGCGCCGTGCCTTCGATAGTTTTGGGCGGTTGACGCTTTGAACAAGGTTATTTTATTGTGGAATATACCTTATTGTTGCCTCCTTCATCACAGATGAGATAGACTTCTATCTCGGGGTGATGCCGGAGGATTTCTTTTGCACCGTCAAGGCCCATGACCATGAAGGCTGTGGCAAAAGCGTCGGCCTGTGCACAGGTGGGCGCCAGAACGGTGGCGCTGAGGATGTTGTGCTGCACGGGATAACCGGTGGCTGGGTCGATGGTGTGAGCCACACGGCGACCATCCTCGGTGGTGTAGAAATTGCGATAGTTGCCGCTGGTGGCCATGGCGCGGTCGGTGAGTGCAAGCACCGTGTCAATCTCGGCAGACGTGCTTGTAGGGTCGTCGACGGGTTTGTTTACGCCCACTTGCCATGGCTTGCCTTTGGTGTTGTTGCCACTGACGACGACTTCGCCTCCAATCTCCACCATAAAATTATTAATGTTCCGCGCGCGTAAGAAATCTGCCACTACGTCAACACCGAACCCTTTGGCCACGGCAGAGCAGTCGAGCACGATGCGTGGATCGGCCTTGTGCAAGAGCCCCTGCTCATCGAGACTGAGGCGTTGCCAACCTACGAGCTGACGCAGGCTGTCGACGGTGGCGCTGTCGGGTAGCGCTTGGTTCTTGAAACCGAAGCCCCAGGCATTAACGAGTGGCGCCACAGTGATGTCGAAGGCTCCGTTGGTGGCCTCAGACACTCTCATGGCCAGCTTGAACACCTCGCGGAACAATGAATCAGTGGCCAAACTGTCGCCTTGGTTTATACGGCTTAGGGTGCTCTGCTGATTGAACATCGAGAGGCTGTTGTCCACTTTTTGCAGTTCGGCTTCGATTTCCGTCTTGAGGTTCTCGCGCGACTGATAGCTGATGTGGTAGAACGTGCCGAAGACAGCTCCTTCGTCGTGCTGGAAGGGAGCTGGGGCGTTCTGCTTCTGTATGATTAGGTAGGAGCCTATGGCCAGCAAGGCGAGCACGGGCAGGTGCCAGCGCCGCCACTGACTCTTGGGGGCGTCTCCGGGCGTTAAAGGCTCGAACTTTTGATCTGAATCTACGGGGTTGAGGGGATCGGTCATTGGGGGAGGGAAGGATTAGGTGGGGAGTTGCCGTAAAACGGCAACATAAAAGACGGGACGATTCGCGGGGGATGGGACGATTTGCGGGGATGGGACGATTTGCGGGGAGGGGAGGATTGGGAGCGATTTGAAGGGAAGGAGAGGAATTGAGGGGCGCGAGGATTTGAGGGTGGGGCTTCGCAGGGACTATTTGAGTGTGGACTTATATGTCAAACAAGAGCTTGAAGGAGCCGCCCCAGCAGGTGCTTCCGTCTGTCTTGCCGTAGCCTGGGATGTACCAGGGCTGGCCTTCGGGTGCTTTCTTCTGGCTGAGCTTGGCTTTAATACGAATATCCCAACCGAGGTGTACGATGGTCCACACGCGTGTCTCGAGGCCGAAGACTACTTCTAACCAGTGGCAGCGGCCATCGCGCCCTGTGAGGTCAAGCTCTTCGGAACCTCCCCAGATGGGGTCGGTGAGAGGCTCTGCCACGAAAAGGTCGTAGTTGTATTTCGAAAAACCATAGCGCAAGCCGCCTGTCATGCGGTTGCCGTTGTGCTTCTTGTTGAAGTTGTAGTCGGCACCTACGCGGAAATAAGGAGCACGCACTTTGAAGCGGTTCTCCAGGTCGCGCCCTTCGTGGTTGGCCTCGCCTATGCCGAGTTCGGCAATAGGGAAATATCTGTCGAGTATATTGATGCGACCAAGCACCTCCATGTGCCGCCAATCAGAGCCTAATGCTTTCATGCCCCATCCCACGATGTCAGCGCCAACGGCTGCACCATTGATGAAGTGTATCTTCTTCTCGTGCTTGCCTTTGACTTTATCAGCAATGCTGTTCACCAAATCGCCCACGGTCACAATGCTGTCCGACGGCTCCACGGCCGTGGTATCAGCAGGCGTCTGTGCGTCAGCTATGCTTATGGCAAGGCTAAGAAGCAGTGCGGAAATATATCTGAATGTTCTCGAGGCCATCGTAGTTGACGGTTGGGTTGGTGATGATAAGAGTGTCGATGAGGTTGTGCGTATAGCGCACTGATGTTATGGTGTGCCACATGTGCACAGGGCACGAAGGATCGTCCCAATGGCGCAGGTTGGTCTTCGTCACCCTAATGGTGTCGTGGGCTATGCGTTGTTCTTGGTCGGCAAACCGAAACACAAACACATCTTCGTCATTGAAGAAGCTTACGGGCAGAGATACACTGTTCTTGTTGACGAGTTTGTTGGCGAGCACGGTATCAGGGCCGAGGGCAGTGACAGTGATGGTGTCGCCCACGCTTACGGCTCTGCCTGTTATCAGATCACCCGCGTCGTCGTAATTAGCGGCGTAGAAACCGTAGACGCTCTCCACTGTGTTGTTGAGCGGGCATGAGACATTGTCGCAACTGGCGAATAGCAAACAGCAAACACACAGCCAAAGCACTCCCGCTAAGGAGGGCGACAGACTATGTGATGTAAGTTTGAAACTCATTCTGCGTGGATGTTTAAATCTCCTTGGAAATCTGATAATCGTTGCGCTGCTCGCTGTTGCGGCTGATGAGGTCGCCAAGGAAACCGGCTACGAAGAGCTGTGTGCCGAGGAGCATCATCGTAAGTGCGATGTAGAAATAAGGCGAGTCGGTAACCAAGCGTGCAGGAATACCTTTGGACAAGGCATATAGCTTGGAGGCGCCTACTACGATGACGGCGATGAAACCGATGAAGAACATCAGCGTACCCCAAAGGCCGAACACGTGCATAGGCTTCTTGCCGAACTTGCTCAGGAACCACAGCGTCATGAGGTCCAGGTAGCCGTTGACGAAACGGTCGAGGCCGAACTTGGTCTTGCCGTACTTGCGTGCCTGATGGTGCACCACCTGCTCGCCTATCTTATCGAAACCGGCATTCTTGGCGAGGTAGGGAATATAGCGGTGCATTTCTCCGTAAACCTCGATATTCTTGACCACATCACGGCGGTAAGCCTTAAGGCCGCAGTTGAAGTCGTGCAGGTTCTTGATACCGCTTACGGCTCTTGCCGTGGCATTGAAGAGTTTGGTGGGAATGGTCTTCGACAGCGGATCGTAGCGCTTCTGCTTGTAGCCGCTGACGAGGTCGTAGCCATCCTCGACAATCTTGCGGCGCAGTTCGGGAATCTCGTCGGGCGAGTCTTGCAGGTCGGCGTCCATGGTTATTACCACATCTCCCTCGGCCTTGCGGAAACCGCAGAAGAGAGCAGGGCTCTTGCCGTAGTTACGACGGAAGCAGATGCCTTTCACTTCTTTATTCTCGGCGGCAAGGCCTTCGATTACCTGCCACGAAGTATCGGTTGAGCCGTCGTTGACGAAGATTATTTCATAGGTGAAGCCATGCTCGTCCATCACGCGCTTAATCCAGGCGTGCAGTTCGGGCAGCGATTCGGCTTCGTTGAAGAGCGGAACAATTACTGAGATATCCATTCTTGTTTGTCGTTTAACGTGTGTCGTTTAACGTTTATAGTTTTAATGTTTAGGGCAAATCCCTTGAGAATGAGAAGAGGGCGGTGGGGAATGCGAAGAAGGTGGCCAGCAACACATTCCAGAACAGGAACTGCAACGCGAGTTGCGAGGGTGGGGTAGTGCTGAAAGCCGTCAGCGCCTCGTTCATCATGGTGTCGATATCCTGCCCGGGCATCATCTGCTGCATCATATCATGCAGCTCGGGTTGCTGGAACATCTCACCATAGGAACGCACAAACTGTCCGCCGTCGAAGTAAGCGAAATAGACGAATTGCGTTGCCGTGCAAATCAAAGCTGCGCCGAGGAACATCATCCATGCCATGTGCCATGCCCGTCGGAGCGGCAGAGGTGCTATAGTCTGGCGAAAGCCGCGCATAAGCCATACGCCAAGCGGCAAAGAGCAAAGCCCTAAGATGAGGCCGAGGCTACCCACGCTGGGGTGAGTCAAGGCATACATCGACAGGGCAAAGCTGGCCGCCCAACACAAGCCTACCCACAACCCATAATAGGCTGCGTAAGCACGTGTCTGCCGGCTATCGGAAAAGGTGGTTTTCTTGTCGTCCATTGCGCGGGTACATTAATATCGGCCGCAAAGGTACGACATTTTTTTCAATTAAGCTGTTATAAAAGATTTTTTTTCGAATATAGTGGCTTAATGATTACGTCTTATTGAGAATTAATTGGAGTATAAAGGGAAATCAATCGTTCCATTCACAGAATAAACGCATGAGTGGTCGATAGCGTCGAACTTGAAGTCGTTCAGTTCCAGGGTCATTATCTCTTGCCCGTCAACAGCCTCCTTGTTCGCTATAGTCATTTGTCCGGTCAACGCTTTCGTTCCCTTCAATATGGCTTCAGTCCATGTTGGGGTGGAGTAAGCCGAAATATTACATCCCACCCTACTTTTTTCATTTTTATCCCGGAAGTCGATAAGGTGTTCAAATGACTTCCACGAATGACCTAATTGAAATCGACAATCGTGATGCCGGCGCCGCCAAACTGAACGTGCTCGTCGCGGGCATCACGCACGGCGGGAATGGTACGCAGGTACTGACGTATTATCTGACGTAGGGCTCCGGTGCCGGTGCCGTGGAGGATGCGCACGCGGTCCACGCCAACTTGGATAGCATCGTCGATGTAATGTGTTATTGCGTTGAGAGCTTCATCACCCCGCATGCCTCGTACATCAATGTCTTGCTTGAAATTCAATGACTTCTCGCGCATGAGGTTCTGGGTATCGCGGCTGACAAAGGTGGCGCCCGTAGGTGACTCCTGTTTTTGAGGCTCCTGTGCCGGCACCAGCCTATCAATCTTCACCGTCGTCTTCATTTGGCCGAATAGCACCGTGGCGTTCTTGCCGTCAACTGAAAGGAGTCGACCCACGGAGGTCTGGCCTTTGAGGCGGACATAGACGGGCTCCAGCCCGGACTCTCCCACCGCCCTCCCTAGAGAAGGAGTGGAATGTGTAGAGCTGCTATATGGCTGTCCGCTGATGTTCGAAGGTGATTGTTCCCTCCCTAAAGTCCTTTTTCGTTCCTGCCTCCTCCTGATCTTATCCATCTTGCGCTCTATCTCCTCGTCGCCCAGTCCCTCGCGGTTTTCAACTTCTTTGATGCGGAAGTCCTCGAGTTGCTGGCGAACGCGGCGCGTCTCTTCCTTCTCGGCCTGTGACTCGCGTATCTCGCGGATAGTGCGTTCGATGCGAGCATTGGAGTCGAGCAGCAGTTGTTCGGCTTCGTCCTTCGCCTTACGGATGATTTCCTTACGCTTGCGTTGTAGTTCGGCAATCTCTTCTTCGTATTTGGCTATGGTCTGCTCCATCTGCTTCTCGCGGCTATGGATGTTCTCGCGTTTCTGCTGCCAATAACGGCGGTCGCGCACAATATCCTGCAGCCATTTGTCGGCGTTAATGTAGTCGCGGCCAACGATGTCCGAGGCGTCGGCGATGACATCTTCTGGGATGCCAATCTTGCGAGCTATCTCTACGGCGAAGCTTGAGCCGGGCTGGCCGATCTGTAGCTGGAACAGCGGCTGCATCAGGTGGCGGTCATAGAGCATGGCGCCATTGACAACTCCCTCCGTTTCCTCGGCAAAATGTTTGAGGTTCTGGTAGTGAGTGGTGATGATGCCGAAGGCTCCGCGCTCCACGAAACGCTTCATCACGGCCTCGGCCATAGCACCTCCGATTTGAGGTTCCGTCCCGCCGCCGAACTCGTCGATGAGCAGCAGCGTGGCAGGGTCGGCGTGGCGCATCATCTGCTTCATATTCAGCAGGTGAGAACTATAGGTTGAAAGTTCATCTTCAATGCTCTGCTCGTCGCCTATGTCAATCATGATGTGTTCAAAAATGCCCAACTGCGAACGCTCGCCTACGGTGATGGGCAGTCCGCATTGAAACATGTATTGCAGCAGTCCCACCGTCTTCAGGCACACGCTTTTGCCACCGGCATTGGGGCCAGAGATGAGCAGGATGCGCTGGCGACGCGTCAGCTCGATTTCCAGGGGCACGACCTTGCGTCCGTGCTTCTCCAGTGAGCGACGAAGCAGTGGGTGCACGGCCAGTGTCCAGTCGATGAGCGGGTGCTTAGCTATCTGTGGCTGCGTCGTGGTGAACGCCTCTATCTGTTTGGCAAAGTGTGCTTTAGCCCGCACGAACTCTACGTCGGCAAGCATCTCGAAGCTGTCTAAAAGTTGTGGCACCATCGGTCGAACCTCATCGGTGAACTCGCGCAGGATGCGCAAGATTTCGCGCTTCTCCTCGCCCTCGAGTTCACGGATACGGTTGTTAGCCTCGACTACTTCCTGCGGCTCTATGAACACCGTCTTTCCAGTGGCGCTCTCGTCGTGTACTATACCCTTGATTTTACGTTTCAGGGCAGGTGCCACAGGGATGACCAATCGTCCGTCGCGCATCGTGGGAGCCACGTCCTGTGCCACCGTTCCTTCCGCCTGCGCGTTCCTTAATATATTGTTCAGCACGCGGCTCACGCTGCCTTCGGCGCTTGCCAGCTCGCGACGAATCCGCGCCAGCTCCGATGATGCTGAATCTTTCACGTGCCCGAATTTGTCGAGGATTTGGGAGATGCGACGTAAGAGATGAAGAGCAGACCCACCCCCTGTCCTCCCTGTGAGGGAGGGAGCGGCATGTAATGGAAATCGAGAATAGACAAGGCGTGCGAGAGCGGGGTATGGCACACTTTTTTGCGATGACAGCCATTCTTGTTCGGTAATTGCTCCCTCCCGAACAGGAAGGGCGGGGGGGGAGTCCGGGGCTGGTTCCGCTATTACTTTTCTTATCCCTTGAATGCATTCCAACGCCCTTTGCAGCGCAAACATCTCATCCACTTCGATATATGTTCCTTCGATGCGGATGTGTTGAAGGGTGGGGCGGAGGTCATAGAAGCCGCTGTCGGGCAGGCCATCGGCCTCTTCCTCCATACGCACGAACTCGCCTATCTGCTGGTGCAGTTCCTGTAAGAGGGTAGCATCGGCGGTGAACGCCATCTCATCAACGCGCTGCTCGCCCAGCGCACTAAGGCAGTGGCCGCGCAACATGGCGCGGATCTCCTTCATCCCTATTTTCTCTTCAAACTTATCAGGATATACCATTTAGAGTTCAAAGTTTAATGTTTTAAGCTTAATGTAGAATGTTTTTGGTCTGCAAAGGTAGCAAAAAGATTGCAAATGAGGCGAAATATATCAAGAAAAGAAAGCAAACGAAACAAAAACTTTAAACTTTAATCGTGAATCTCTCGTTTTTTTACTAAATTTGCAGCCCAGAAGCAAACAATCAATTGCCTATGGAAGCAAGCGCCATCTTGTTGCTACACTGTCCCGATCAGCCTGGAATCATTTCCGAGGTGACTAAATTCATCACCGATAATCAGGGCAATATCATCTATTTGGATCAGTATGTTGATCGTGAGGACAGTATGTTCTTCATGCGCATTGAGTGGCAATTGGATTGCTTCCGCATCCCCCGCGAGAAAATCAGCGAATACCTTTCCACCCTCTACGCTCCTCGTTATCAGATGACTTTCAATCTGTATTTCTCCGATGAGCGTCCCCGTATGGCTATCTTCGTAAGCAAGATGAGCCACTGCCTCTATGATCTCTTGGCGCGCTACAAGGCGGGCGAATGGAATGTGGACATTCCCTGCATTGTGAGCAACCACGAGGACTTGCGCTTCGTGGCCGAGCAGTTTAGCATACCTTATTATGTAAGGTCTATCAATAAGGACCACTCGAACAAGGCCGAGGTGGAAGCTGCCGAGAAGGAACTGCTGGAGCGCGAACGCGTGACGTTCATTGTTCTGGCACGTTACATGCAGATCATCAGCGACGACATGATAGCACGCTATCCACACCACATTATTAATATACACCACTCTTTCCTGCCTGCCTTTGTGGGCGCTAAGCCTTATCATCAGGCGTGGGAGCGTGGTGTGAAAATCATCGGTGCCACCAGTCACTACGTGACGGCAGACCTTGATGCTGGTCCCATCATCGAACAGGATGTGACGCGTATCAGCCACAAGGACACCCCCGAGAGCCTGGCCAACAAGGGCAAGGACTTGGAGAAAATCGTCCTCTCAAGAGCAGTAAGCAAACACATAGAACGGAAGATTCTTACTTACAAGAATAAAACCATCATTTTCAGTTAACAAAATAGCTTTACACACATGAAAAAAGAAATGAAGAAGGTGCTGGTCTTAGGCAGCGGTGCCCTTAAGATCGGACAAGCTGGCGAGTTCGACTACAGTGGTTCGCAGGCGCTGAAGGCGCTACGCGAGGAAGGTATCTCCAGTGTACTCGTCAACCCAAACATCGCTACTATTCAAACCTCTGAGGGCATTGCCGACAAAGTTTATTTCCAACCGGTGACGCCCTTTTTTGTAACTGAAATCATCAAGAAAGAACGCCCCGACGGCATTCTTTTAGCTTTCGGCGGACAGACAGCATTGAACTGCGGCACGGAGCTTTACCTCAACGGCACGCTGAAGGAATACGGCGTCGAGGTGCTCGGCACCAGCGTTGAGGCCATCATGAACACCGAGGACCGCGACCTCTTCGTCAAGAAGCTGGCTGAGGTGAACCTCAAGGTGCCTGTTAGCCACGCCGTGGAGAATATGGACGATGCTTTGAAAGCTGCACGCCAGATAGGCTTCCCCATCATGATTCGCTCGGCTTATGCACTCGGCGGCCTCGGCAGCGGTATCTGCCCCGACGAGGAGAAGTTCATCGAGATAGCCGAGAGTGCCTTCACCTTCGCACCGCAGATCCTCGTCGAGGAGAGCCTGAAGGGTTGGAAGGAGATTGAGTTCGAGTGCATCCGCGATGCCAACGACCGCTGCTTCACAGTGGCCTCGATGGAGAACTTCGACCCACTTGGCATTCATACCGGCGAGTCAATCGTGGTGGCGCCCACTTGTTCGCTGACTGACGAGCAGGTGAAGATGTTGCAGGATATTACTATTAAATGTGTAAAGCACCTTGGCATCGTGGGCGAGTGCAACATACAGTTCGCCTTCAATGCCGTGACCAACGACTACCGCATCATCGAGATCAACGCACGCCTCTCGCGCTCCAGTGCCCTGGCTTCCAAGGCCACCGGTTATCCGCTCGCCTTCGTCGCTGCCAAGATAGCCCTCGGCTACACCTTGGACCAAATTGGCGAGATGGGTACCACGAACTCAGCTTACGTAGCACCTTCGCTCGACTACATGATTTGCAAGATTCCGCGTTGGGACCTCACCAAGTTTGTCGGCGTTTCGCGTCAGATCGGATCGTCGATGAAGAGCGTTGGTGAAATCATGAGCATAGGCCGTTCGTTTGAAGAGATGTTGCAGAAGGGCCTGCGCATGATAGGGCAGGGGATGCACGGTTTTGTGGGCAACGAGCATGTTCATTTCGACGACCTCGACGACGCCCTCGAGAATCCTACCGACCTACGTATCTTCGCCATCGCACAGGCCTTGGAGGAGGGTTATACCGTGGAGCGAATCGAGCAGCTGACAAAGATTGATCCATGGTTCATCAAACGCATGAAGCATATCGTGGACCTCAAGCACCAGCTTGAGAGCTACAACAGCCTTGAAGAGCTGCCTGACACTTTCATGCTCGAAGTGAAGCAGGCCGGCTTCAGTGATTTCCAAATAGCACGTTTCGTGCTCAAACCCGCTGGTGGTAACCTCGAAAAGGAGAACCTCGAAGTGCGCCGCTATCGCAAGCTGCGCGGCATTCTGCCTTCAGTGAAGCGCATTCCCACTGTGGCCAGCGAGCATCCCGAGCTCACCAACTACCTCTATTTCACCTACACCCACGTTCCCGCATTCCAGGATGCCTTCAGCCTTGGCTCCGCCGCCAACGGTTCGCCCGTCGAGAAATACCAACCCCTCCACGACATCAATTATTACAACAACGAGAAGTCCGTCATCGTCCTCGGCTCGGGAGCCTATCGCATCGGCTCTTCGGTTGAGTTTGACTGGTGCTCTGTCAACGCCATCAACACGGCGCGCAAGCTTGGCTACAAGAGCATCATGATCAACTACAACCCCGAGACCGTTTCGACCGACTACGATATGTGTGACCGTCTTTATTTCGACGAGCTGACCTTGGAGCGCGTCCTCGACGTCATCGAACTCGAGCAGCCTCGAGGTGTCATCGTCAGCGTGGGCGGACAGATTCCCAACAACCTCGCCATGAAGCTGCATCGCCAGGGTGTACCTGTTTTAGGCACTTCGCCTGTAGATATCGACCGCGCCGAGAATCGCGATAAGTTCTCGGCCATGCTCGATAAACTCGGCGTGGACCAACCCGCTTGGCGCGCCTTGACCAGCCTCGATGACATCAAGGAATTTGTAAGCGAGGTGGGTTATCCCGTACTCGTACGTCCCTCCTATGTCCTCTCGGGCGCTGCGATGAACGTGTGCTATGACGACGAGGAGCTAGAACGCTTCCTCAACATGGCCACCGAGGTGTCGAAGGAATTCCCCGTAGTAGTGTCGAAGTTCATGACCGAGACCAAGGAGATAGAGTTCGACGCCGTTGCCGACAAGGGCGAGATCGTAGAATATGCCATCTCGGAACACGTGGAATATGCCGGCGTTCACTCTGGCGACGCCACGATGGTCTTCCCGGCTCAGAACGTCTATTTCTCCACTATCCGTCAGATGAAGAAGATATCGCGCAAGATTGCTGCTGAGCTCAATATCAGCGGACCGTTCAATATCCAGTTCCTCGCCAAGAACCGTGAGGTCAAGGTTATCGAGTGTAATCTCCGTGCTTCCCGTTCCTTCCCCTTCGTGTCGAAGATCCTGAAGCGCAACTTCATCGAGACTGCCACGAAGATCATGCTGGACGCTCCCTATCAGCGAGCCGAGAAGAGCGAGTTCGATATCGACCGCATCGGAGTTAAAGCCAGCCAGTTCTCGTTTGCGCGTCTGCAGAACGCCGACCCCGTCCTGGGCGTGGATATGAGCTCCACAGGTGAGGTAGGTTGTCTGGGCGATGACCTTCATGAAGCTCTCCTCAATGCCCTCATCGCCACAGGCTATCGCATCCCGAAGAAGGCTGTGCTCATCTCGTCTGGTGGTGTCAAGGGCAAGCTCGACTTGCTTGAACCTGCCCGTCAACTGGTGCAGAAAGGCCTCGACGTCTATGCCACGGCCGGCACGGCTGCCTTCCTCAACGAAAACGGCGTCTTTGCACGTTCCGTGAGCTGGCCCGACGAGGAGGACGACCAGAACGTCCTCACCCTTATCGCCCAGCACCGCTTCGACCTTATCATCAATGTGCCGAAGAATCGCACCAAGCGCGAGCTGACCAACGGCTACCGCATTCGCCGTGCAGCCATCGACCACAATATCCCCTTGATGACCAACACCCGTCTGGCCAAGGCTTTCATCGAGGCCTGCACCACTATGGACCTCGAGGATATAAAGATTAAGAGCTGGCAGGAGTACAACGCTTAAAAGCGATGACGCTCTAACAGCTTAATTCATATTTCTCATAACATCGGCCCTCTCGTCTTCAATGATGAGGGGGCTTCTTTCTACATATTGACGAGAAGATTGATATAAAATCCCCCCCCCACAATCAAAGTTTTTTTATTGTCAATATACATCAATCTATTTGTCAATCTTTGGCAATTGCCTTATTGGAGAGACTATGCTTTCCTACCTTTAATGTTAAATAACGTTATTTTATCGCATTTTATTAGTACTATGTATTGCAAGGTACTAATATTTAGCCTACATTTGCCACCGCTTAAGCTAAGGTTTTCATGCAAGTAAGGGACGCCTGCTTGTTGAAGAATTGCGAAAACCATTGGAAAAGAGAATGTTAAACATTAAAGAAACGCTAATGTTATGACACAGAAAAGACTGACTCGCTCACGCAGCAACAAATGGCTGGCAGGTATCTGTGGCGGAATGGCCGAGTATTTCGGATGGGATGCAGAGCTGCTTCGTCTACTTTGGGTGTTACTCACTTTCTGCACCGTCTTCTGCGGCGGCATAGTCTACCTGATTCTTTGGATTATCATGCCACAAGACTGAGTGAAGTCCACGCCGTCCCCTCCTTGATGAGGTGTGATACACATGGCAAATAACTGACAGCAATGAGCTCCCTTTTCCAGGGTGTGGCTGATCTGTATTTTATCTCAATTTATTGATTATATGATTGATGTAACAAATGCCAAATCTCAAATGCGCAAGGGGATGCTTGAATACTGCATTCTATTGCTCTTGAAGCGGCAGCCGGCCTACGCATCTGATATCATCCAGCAGCTGAAGGAAGCTGAACTGCTGGTGGTCGAAGGTACCCTGTACCCGCTGCTGACGCGTCTGAAGAAGGACGGCCTGCTCGCCTATGAATGGCAGGAGAGCACGCAAGGGCCGCCTCGCAAGTACTACGAACTCACTCCGCTCGGCCTCCAGTTCCTCGATGAACTGGACAAGGCTTGGAGCGAAATCTCTAACACTGTAAACTACTTGAAGAAATGAAAAAGAATATTACCATCAACCTTTGCGGACGCCTCTTCGCCATCGACGAGGATGCCTACGAGATGCTCGCTACCTACGAGCAGTCGCTCCGTAATTATTTTCGCACGCGTGAGGGAGGCGAGGAGATAGCAGAAGACCTTGAAGCTCGCATCGCCGAACTCTTCGACGAATTGAAGGCACAGGGAGTAGAAGCTGTGACTATCGAACACGTCACAGAGATTATACATCGGATTGGGAAGCCGGAAGAGATGGAGGAGATGGCCCCCCATTCAGCCCCCGAGGGGGCTACGGATGCTTCATCCTCAGCCGGCAATTCAACAGAAGCCCCCTCGGGGGCTGTAGGAGGGGCAAGTAAGGCTTCCAAGCGCCTCTATCGCAACCCCGACGACAAGAAACTGATGGGCGTCCTCTCTGGCTTCGCCGCTTACTTTGGCGGCGATGTGCTCTGGTGGCGCTTGGGCTATTCCGCCATTGTACTGCTGTCGTTTGCAGGTTCGTCGTACAACTTCTTGTGGTTCCTGCCTCACCAATACCTCTATTTCCACATCTATTTCTGGGGCATCGCCCTCATTATCGCCTACGTCCTCCTCGCCGTGCTCATGCCTGTGGCCGAGACACCGGAGGATAAACTGAGGATGAAGGGTAAGGAGGTGAATCCGCAGAATCTGGCGGAAGAGATTACCAGACCCACCCTTGACCCCTCCCGCCAGGGAGGTGAGACCCCCGGTTTGAATGCGGATAGCTACGCACAGTCTAACCCTTCCCTGACGGGAGGGGACGGGGGTGGTTCTTGGGGTAAGGGCCATCGCGGTCCCTCTGGCTGCATTAGCGGTACAATCGGATGCATCGGTGGCTTCTTCACTGCCTTGTGGACGGTTATCTCGACTCTTTTCCGCTGGTGTATATACGCTTTCGGTGTGTTCGTGGCTGGATTGTGTCTTTTGGGCATTGTATGCTTGGCAGCAGTAGCTCTGAATCCAATGGACTCTGCTTTCACTGGTCGCGGATTTCCGCAGTCGGAGGAGTTTGCTACTGTTCTGCCGCAGCTGCAAATACCGATCTATATTTTCGCAATTGCTGCCTCTGTTGTTCTCGCCATCACAGCTTATGCCATCATCCACAGCCTCTTGAATGAGTTCAAGCAGATGCAGTCGATGCCTTATCGTCAGCGCATCGCCCTGCTCGTGATGTGGCTCTTAGGGCTCATCGTAGCAGGAGCCGCAGCAGGCTATGGCATACCGAAGTTCATCAAGGCTGAGGACGAGTACAGCCAAAGAACATGGGAGGAGTTCAATTTTCGTGATCGTGTCGAGAACACGCACGATGGCATCTATGTCCAGCCCCATGAATGGGAATTCCTGCAGGACAATGGCTGGCGCATTCTGAATGCTCAAGGCTGCAACGACCGCTTCACGACAAAAGGCCAACACCTCTCTGGCGACCGCGATGTCCGTTACCTTGACTGCTACGATGACAACCATCGTCAGCGCTACCGCGTGGAGCGGACTGACACCCTACAGCCCGGCACCTACCGTATCACTTGTGCAGCCCGTTCCGACGGCACCGGAGCTTGCATCTACGTCATCGTTGGCGACCAGAAGCCTCAGTTCAAGGAGATTCCTGCTACGGGCAACACGGGAGGCGATATCTGGGTAGAGGCCGACAAGTTCGTCCATTACCACAAGGACGTTCCTATTCCCTCGGACTCTGTCGCTTATGGCAATAAGCAATGTGAATTGGTTGAGGTCAACAACCACAAAGGCTACGGCTGGAACCGCATCACCTTCGCCATCCATGTTGCCGCTCCCACTGTCATCCGTTACGGCCTCACCTCCGACGATGCCTTTACGGGAAAGACCTGGCTCGGCAAGTGGTTCTCTGCCACCGACTTCGAGGTCAGCCGTGTGGATAAAGAATAAGACATTCAAGAATATGAGAAAGAATAACCTTCTTTTGGTGGCAGTGCTGGCATGTGCCAGCCTGCTCACCAGTTGTCTGAAGAAGAGCACAACGGAAATCACTATGATGAGCGACGACGCTGAGTGTTACCTCGGCACGGTTGTCAACGAGCCCGACCATTCATCAGGCAAGGAGTGGTTGCTGCAGAACACAGGGCCCACGACTCTGCGTATCGACAGCGCAATAACCTCCAGCGATAGCGTGGATCTGTTCCTCCCTTATCTCAAATCGGTTACGACCGTCAAGAAGTCCCACTTCCTCTGGTGGTCCAAGAAGACCATACGCGAAACGGCCATGCGCACCTACGATAAAAATACAACGGTGGAAATAGCGCCCGGCGAATACCTCCCCGTGCGTGCCATGCTTCATCCTGCCGAGGGTCAGCAAGGCCGCTTCTTCTACACTATCACTCTCTATGGCAATTTTACCACTTCACCTCTCCGCCTTACCTTAGATGGCAACTACGAATTGCCCGATTCGACAATGGCTTCCTCAGGCCTATAGAATTGATAGCTCTTCCGTTCATTTATGCTTAAATGCCCATGATGGTAGAATAATTGAATAATATGTTTCAATCAATTGAACCAATCGCGTCGATTGCTCAATCATGATGCAGCAATTGCACGATCATCATCAATCAATCAACGAATTTGTTTTTTTCGGGCAAACGATTGGGTTGAAGGGGCTGGGTTGATTAGTTGAGAAGAACGAGGGAAACTTGTGTATAGTGGCGAACAACTGTTCGCCACTATACATACGCACTTCCTCCGCATGTCAGAAAACTCGTTGGACTCAGGAGTCTTGTATTTAAGTTTCGAAAGTCCAAAGGGTTCGTATGAGGAACTGGCTGAATAGCTTTTGCTTACTCAAAGCTTCTCGCCACAGTGAGAGCAGAATTTGTCGCCTTTACGCACTTTGGAATCGCAGCGAGGGCAGCGGCCGTTGCGGACGGGGTCACGCGTTTCATCGATGAACGAGGCGGAAACGATGCCGGTGGGGATTGCGATGATGGTGTAGCCCAGAAGCATGATGAAACCGCTGAGCAGACGGCCAAGGAAGGTGACGGGAGTGATGTCGCCGTAGCCCACAGTGCTCAAAGTGGTTATGGCCCAGTAGATGCTGGTGCCGATGTCGGTGAAGGCAGAGCCTGGCTGACTGCCCTCGATGATGAACATTATGGTTCCGAGGCAGCAAGTGAGGATGAGCACGAAGAGGAAATAGACGGTGATTTTGTTTAGGCTCCGTCCAACAGCTCGGAGCAGCAGATGCCCTTCGTTGATGAAGACGAAGGCTCTGAAGATGCGGAAGATACGTAAGAATCGTATGCTGCGGAGCATGAGCATATATCTGGCTCCGGGCAGGATGATGGCCAGATATGGCGGCAAGGTGGCCACGAGGTCGATAATGCCCCAAAGTGATAGGGCGTAGCCGCGGCGGCTCTTGGCGCAGTAGAGGCGGAGGAGGTACTCTATGGTGAAGAGCACGGTGAGCACGCCTTCCATCCACGTGAGGATGAGCTTGAAAGTTGGCGGCAGCGAAGGCATGCTCTCCACGAAGAGTATGACTAGGCTGATGGCAATGGCAATGATGATTGCTATGTCGAATTTGCTATCCGGGCGGTCGTCTTCTCCGAAAATGATAGCTCTCAGGTTTTCTTTTTCAGTCCAGGCTGGGCGTTTCATATCGTTTTTGTTCGTTTAGGTGAGTGATTCCGACAACAAAAGTACAATAAAAACCGACATCATCATAAAAAAAAGCACGAAAAGATTCATTCATCTGTTTTTTCACATCTGATGTTCATGAGTGATTCCCCGATAATACACATTATTTATGGCAATAATGTAGCAGAAGGCACATACTTTTCTTTGTGTTCATTCGGGTGAACAAATGCGAAACGACGATTTATGAAAAGAAGAACGGAGATTGGTGAGTGTATCCACCCGCCAATCTCCGTCAATTATCAATAAGAATTTCTGTAATTCGTTGTTTGAAAAAATCTATTTATCTGCAAACGCTGGGCGAACCGCCTACATATAGATAGGTCGTATGCCTGTCTCGAGTGGATCGTAGCGGATGATCTTGCATCCGGCAGGAAGGTCGTTGAAGGCCTTACTGCTTGTCTTGGCATTTTGGTTAATGTAAATCTCTTTCAGGTTTGGCGCGCCCGTTATGGAGAAGTCCTCAAACTCCAAGGTGGCTGGGTCGAAATGGATTATCTCTACGTTTGGCAGTTCCTCGATGAGCTTGCTTGAAATCTTGGCCATGGGGGCAAAGTTGATTTCGCGTTTGCCGCCTGGGACGTAGAGCAGTTTGAGGAAGGTAGTAGTCTTGTTGGCACTATTGTATTTGATGCTATAGACGCAGCCATCAAATTCGTTGATGTAGCGGTTGCTGGCATTGAGTACATAGACGTTGGTGAGGTTGGAACCATGCTCACGCAAGCCCTGAACATATTCGCCGATAGAGAATATGTTAGAGCTCAGGTAGAGCTCGCGCACATTCTCGTTTATGCCGCCGATGGGGTTGAAGGCAGTGATACGATAACCGAGAGCTCCGAACGGCACGCTTACCAGTTCGTCGCTGGTAATGACCTGCCGGATATTGAAATGTTTGTCGCGGAAATCGTAAACGAATTTGTCGTCCTGTGCCAAGGGCATGTCAATGTTCCAAGGTTGCAGAGTGCCTTTGTATTGGTTTATGTCAGTTTTCATTCTGTAGACGGTGTTGCGGTTTGTGGGGTCAGCTACAAACCATGTGCCGTCGGCCAGGGCATACACCCAGGCATGACCGCCGGTATTAGCCAGAAAACCAGTGGCCACGGTAGCTTTGATGTCTTGAGTATGGAGCATTGCCACCATCAGGTTGGAATAGCCTTGGCACACCGCTACCCGGTTCTTGAACACGCTGTAGGCGTCCTGGTCATTGTAGTCGTATTTGATGTTTGCGCGAATCCACTTGAGTATAGACATCATCTTGGCGTACTGCCTGGTTTCGTTTGTGAGAATTGTGCTTTCGACAAAACTCTTCAGTTCAGCTAGGTGTTCGTCGGTGATTTCCACACTGTTGAGGCCTGCGGCCATATTCGTGTCTGCTTCACACATCAGGCGGTTGACGTGCTCAGCTATTACGGGGTCGTTGTAGTAGTGACTGTAGTCGGCGGGGTCTGTGTATGCTCCGGTAAGCAGTTTCTCGCCGTTGCGCTGTGCAAACATTTCATCGTCGGGCGCCGACTGCATGGCCTGTGCGCTAAAGGTTTCAGAAGGCGTCATTTCGCCGAGGTCGTCGGCATTGGAGCAGGCAGCCGTCAAAGCAGCGATGCTCACGAGGTAAAGGTAGTTTTTCAGATTCATATAACTTGCATGGTTAGAATTTTGGCGCAAAAGTAGAGAATAATATGATTAGAGCAAAAGAAAATGTGAATTAATTTTGAAATTGTAGGGAAGTAGTTTCTTCTTAGGGAGTTATAAGGGAACTGACCTTACAAAAAAAGCCTCCCCATGGGAGGCTTTGGTGGAAGGTATGTTGTTGTAACTATTGCAGTTGCAGTGTCACGTCAATGCCCTTGAGTAGCGGTGTAGTGAAGTGGACTGCAGGAGTGGCAGAGGTGGGCATAGCGGCTGCACCTTGGCGCTGCGGCATTGACGCTCTCTCCACGTAAGCTTTCAGGCGCCCGCCCTTGGCGCGGCGCGAGAAGGAGTTCTTGTCGCCGGTGTCGCGGTTGTCTCCGTTCTCAAGACCGATAAGTCGAAGTGGCGGATCTGCAAAACAGCTTATATTGGCATCTGAGAGCGAGACGAGATGGCCATCGGCATCAACCACTTCGATGTCGATGATGGCAACGTCACCCTGACTAAGCGGCTGTTCGTTGACCGTCTTTGCGCTTAAAGCGACCGGCTGCCCGAAACTTGATATCTCGGCAGTGGCGCCATTGCCGGCTTCGCAACGGAGCGTGCCGGCAGCGTAATTGATGTCCCAGTAGAGTATCTCGGTTTGAGCATCGCGCACCGGCTCGCCGCCTATGGGCTGACCGTTGAGGAAGAGGCGGGCGGTGGGAGCATTGGTGTAGCAAACTACGCGCACGGCCTGACCATCGGCGTAGTTCCACGAGGCTGGTGCTGATGATGATACGAAGTCGCCGCCCCGACGTCCACGGTTACCGCCTGCGCCACCACGTCCCTGTCCGCTGCGGGGATAAGCTCCGATATAACACACGGGCTTCTCACTCCAGAGCGATGCACGATAGTGGCCTTGAGGCTTCACATAGCCGGCGAGGTCCACCAAGCCAGCCTCCGAGCCTCGTGCCGGCCATGCACCGCTCTCGCCGAGGTAGTCGATGCCTGTCCATAGGAACTGTCCGAAGATGAAATCGTTGTCGCGCACTGCTTTCCACGCGGGCATATCATGGCGGTTCTCGGAGCCGTAGATGACGCGGTTGGGATAGCGGCGGTGGTCTTCGGCATAGCGGCTCTCGGTGTAGTTGTAGCCCACTACGTCAACGGCCTCGGGGTAAGCCGTCTGGTTGCTCATTACCACGCCGGCGAGGGCTCCGGTCACAGCGCGTGAGTCATCGAGGCTTCGCACCACTTTGGCCAGTCGCTGAGCTATGATGCCTATGCGTTCGGCATTAGGCTGCGAAGGCTTATATCCACCGTACATGGGCTGGGTGAAGCCTTCGGTACCGCCGTCGAGGATGGGATGTGAATATGGGTCGTTGGGATAGTCGACCTCATTACCTATGCTCCACAGGAAGATGCTTGGATGGCAGCGGTTCACTCGCACCATGTCAGCCACATCGCGGTCTATCCATTCCTCGAAGAAATCGTAAGAGCCTTCGAAGCCCGGGCGACCTTGGTTCCAACCCTTCAGCCACTTGCGCTTAGGCAGTTCCCATTCGTCGCTCGCCTCATCCATAACGAGCAGTCCGAGGCTGTCGCAGAGCGAGTAGACAATGGGCGCATGTGGGTTGTGGCTCATGCGTATTGCGTTAACGCCCAAGCTCTTGAGCGTAGCAAGACGGCTGCGCCAAACAGCTGCGGGAACTGCTGTGCCAAGCACTCCAGCATCATCATGCACGCAAACGCCTTTGACCTTCATCCATTGGCCGTTGAGGGCAAAGCCGCGGTCGGGTGAGAACTGGAAAGTGCGCAAGCCAAGCGGTACCAAGGATTCGTCGACCACACGGCCCCCGACCGTTAAGCGCGCGCGAATCTTATAAAGATAGGGTGTGTCAAGTGTCCAGGCGCGGGGCTTGTTCACCGTGAGCTTACATGTCTGTCCCTTGCCGCTGGCCACCACTTTCCCATTGGCATCCAGTATGTCAATGGCCACGTTGCTACCGCTGGCGGGGAGAGCTGTTTCTGCTGAAATTTCAACTACAGCCCTGCTGGCGGTAAGGCTCTTAACCTTCCACGATGTGCCCCAAGGAGCAAAGTGATTCTTCGTGGCGCTGACCAGCCACACGGGACGATTGATGCCCGAACCGGTATACCAGCGTGAATCATTTTCACGGGAATGGTCTACGCGCACACTTATGACGTTGTCGGAGCTCAGGTGTGGCGTGAGGTCGTAGAGCTGCGGAGCATACCCGCTTGGCCGATAACCCAACCGATGACCGTTGATATAAACAGTGGCACGGTTGTAAATGCCTTCGAAATAGATGTATGTGCACTCGGCAGTGGGAGCCTGAAAATGGCAGCGGTACCAGCCTATGCCTCCGTGAAGATAGCCTTGGCAAGAGCCTGCGTCAGGCGACATGGGGAGAGAACGCCCCCAGTCGTGTGGTAGACGCACGCGCTGCCATCGGCTGTCATCGAAGGCTGGTGCTATGGCGGCGCTGTCGTCGTCGAGCGTGAATCGCCAGTTATCGTTCAATGGTGTAGCCTCGCCAAAACCTGTTGGCGAATAGCTTTGTGCCAAGGCGCCGCAGGCAAAGGCGACGAGGAGTACAATGTGGGTTAGCAGTCGGTTCATAGTTATTCTGTGTTTGAAAATCTTTCTTAAGAGGTAGGACTGGAGTGCCTGTGAACAGCCTTCATGTGAAGGTGACGCAGGTTAGGCGTAAAGCGAAGCGAGATATTTCTCGGCCTCAATGGCGGCTTTGGCTCCGCTGGCGGCAGCGATGACGGCCTGACGATAATGCGGGTCAGCCACGTCTCCTGCGGCGTAAACACCGGGAATGCCAGTGCGGGGCGAATCGCCTTCGGTGATGATATAACCTATCTCGTCGGTCTTAACCCAGGGCAGGAAGATATCGGAATTGGGCTTGTGACCTATGGCGAGGAAGAAGCCGTCGATAGGCAGGTCATAGCGGCGCTCGTCGGCTTCGCCCTTGCGGAACACGAGATGAGCGCCTTCAACACCCTCTTCGCCATAGAGTCCGAGCGTGTTGTGCTCGAATAGGACTTCAATCTTGGGATTGTTCAGCACGCGGTCCTGCATAATCTGTGAAGCACGCAGATAGGGCTTCCGCACGATGAGATACACCTTCTCGGCCAGTCCGGCAAGATATGAGGCTTCCTCACAAGCTGTGTCACCGCCGCCAACAACAGCTACGCGCTTGCGACGGTAGAAGAAACCATCACAGGTGGCACAGGCAGATACGCCCTGGCCGCGGTATTTCTCCTCGTCGGCAAGGCCGAGGTATTTGGCCGAAGCGCCAGTGGCTATTATGAGGCTGTCGCATGTGGCTTCGCTGCCGTCGTCGAACCATACGTGGTAGGGGCGCTGGCTGAGGTCTGTGCGAATGGCCATGGCTTCGCGGATGTCTGCTCCGAAGCGGATGGCCTGCTGGCGCATGCTGTCCATGAGCTCGTTGGCGTCAACTCCTTCGGCAAAGCCAGGGAAATTCTCCACTTCGGTGGTGGTGGTGAGTTGTCCGCCAGGCTGCAGACCTTCGTAGATGATAGGTGTGAGGCCTGAGCGGCCGGCATAGATGGCAGCTGTATAGCCTGCAGGGCCGCTGCCGAGAATAAGTAATTTAATGTGTTCCATTATTTTGGTTGGGGATTATTGAACGGTAGTAAATAATCAGATGGTGAATGATTTTATCTCAGGTCAATCACTTCCACGTTGGGATAGTCCTTGGCGGGGAAAGTGAATTCAGAGGCAGGTAGGTCGAGGCCAGTCGTGAACGAGAGCACAGACAAACGCATCCAGTTGCCATCGTGCTTGGCGCGGAAGCACAAGGGGGTATAGGTGCCTTGCTCCACATCGATGAAAATCTCTGGATAATAAGCCTTTTTGTTCTTGGCTATCAGATGCACCACGAAGGTCTTGTGGCCACGGAGTGTGGACTTGTTCAGTGTGTATTTGTAGCCTTTCTTATAGATGTTGATAAGTGTTGCGGGGTTAAGTTGAGCCTGCTCGGCTTCGCTAGGTGTGGTTACGTTTACCTCGTCGCCACCGCGCATCATGGACCATTGTGTGGTGCCGTCATACCATGTGAGTAGCTCGTTGGTAGTGACCTGGTAAGCCCGGCCGCGTAGCAACAGTGTGCCAGTGGCATTGCCTTCAGCGGATGTGCCGTTGAATTGTGTTGCCTTGAACTGGGCTTTTATGCCGCCCGGAGCAGACAGGCGGGCTGCTGTGGAATCGAGAATATTTCGCGCACTTTGTGCGGAAACAGTGAACGGCATCAGTGATGCAATCAGGAATGAAAGGATGTATTTACGCATTTTCTTAACTTTTAACTATTAACTTTTAACTCTTACAACTGCTTGATTACTTTCAGGAGTTGCTCGCCCAGACCGATGGTATAGCCCTGTTGCACATGTACGACACGATTGAAGGAGTCGCAGATAAGGAAGAGGGGCAAGGCAGAGGTGGTCAGGTGCTGATGCTCTATGGCCTCCTTGAGTATGGCGCCTTTAATGTCGCAGCCCCAGGCTACCGTTGCAGGCAGGCCTGAGAATTCAGCGGTGTTGAAGCGTGCTGCTGCATTTTCGTTCTCAAGCAATAGAACGATAGTCCGACCCCAACCTTCCAAGTCCTTGTTCACGAGAGAGATATCACGCAGGGCATGGTTGGTAGGCTCGTGGTTAGGAGCCACAAAACCGAGGATATAGTAGCCACGACCGCAGGTGGCGAGCAGCGAGGTCGGTGCAGCGCCGGCATGAAGCTTATTATCTGTTGTCGAAAGCTCTAAGGGTTTATATAAGTCCTCGGCGTTGAGCGAGCCTATAACTGCTATCTCATCGGCATTCTCGCGCAGGGTGAAGGCCACTTCGGTGAGGCTGTCAGCACTGATTTCGAAGCTTTGCATGGAAGCCAGCACGCCGCCGTTGGCCATGCGAGTGCCACATGTGAGGATGTATGAGCCTATGTCTAGTTCAACACCTTCGGCGAAGGTGTTTTGGAATGTGGATTCCTCTGGGTAGGTGAGCAGCTGCAGATGGTTGTCATCGTCGAGGCGCGAGATGGTGAAATGAGTGTAGTATTTGGCATCGGGAACAAACTGAGCAGGCGTGTACGATAGGCGCAGAACACCTTGAGGCGTAGCAGCGGAAGCGTAGTCTGACGGCGAATCACCTGCTAATAAAGTGGAATCGGCGGGCGCATCGAAGGCTACGTCAATCCACTGACCAAGGGAATCGACATACTGCACCTTGGAGTTTATCTCGTTGATACGCGCAGGTATCCCTACCGAACGGCAGGCAGCAACGAAGAAAATGTCGCGACCAAGGGCATCGGCCTTGCGGCTGTTGAATACGCCAAGAGGTGTGATGCGCAAATGCTGCGGATTGCGCCCCTCGATGATTTCGATACTATTCTTTGTCCAGGCTATGATAGCTGCGGCGTCAAAGTCCTTGAAGTTCTTGTTCAGGATGGCTTTGAAAGGCGTCAAGCGCTCGCGCTCGATTCGAGGAGACAGTATATAGGAACGCTCTAACTCAGTGAGCACTGCGTCATGCTTGGCTGTAAGGTTGTCGATAAGCACGTCAAGAGTGACGTCCTGTAGGTCCTTGTCCGGGAGCGCGGCGATGAGTTGCTCGGCCATAGAGGAGAAGCCGCGGGCTTTGGCGCTGTCGCGGAAAGTGGTGATAACGGCTTGATTGCCCCGTATGCGCTGGTCTTTCATCGTGGCTTCATAGGCGTGTCGGATGCTATCCTCAAGTGCCAGGCGGCGGTTGTTCTCGGCTCTTTGTTTGTCGCTTACCTCGGGCAACTTGGCTGAAGGTGCTGGTGGCGTGATGTCCAACGATGACGGCATAGACGCGAGCACCTCAGCTGTGGGCCGTAAGGTTAGCGTGACGAGGTCGTCGGTGGCAAAGCTGACGCGTTGGTAGGCTGCTGCATCTGCTGTGGAAGTCCAAACCATCATGTCGCCCAGACCTGCGCTGAACGAGCAGCGACCCAGACCGTCGGTTTGTTTAGTGGCTACGGTGTAGAACTCGGCGTAATTGTAGACCTTGAACTCTACCCTGGCGCCGTCAACGGCTTTGCCTGTTGAGTCGACCACGGCAACGGTTACGCGGCGCGTAGGAGCATAGTTGTCGGTGACGTTTATCTCGGTGAGATTGTGCTCTTGGTTCACCACATCTTCCGGGCCATCATAGTTTCCGAATACTTTAGTGTGCATGAGTAATCCGCGCGAAGCACTCTCGTTGAACCATCCAAGGTCTAGAACGGGCTCGGGTTCACAAGCGCCGAGGAAGTGCCATCGGCCGTTGGCCCAAGCTTCAACCCAAGCATGATTGTCATCGGTGTGTGCCCATCGCGGGGTATAGACCTGTCGGGCAGGAATTCCAACAGTGCGTAATGCTGCTACCAGCAGCACAGACTCCTCTCCGCAACGGCCATAAGCCGTGCGAATGGTGGATGCCGGTCCCAGTGTGCGAGCACTCGTGGGGCGGTAGGTGACATGTTCATGGCACCAGTGGTTTACCTCGAGGATAGCATCTGCAATACTCATGTCGGCCACTCGTGCAGAGAGTTCCTCGTAGTACATCCCCCTGAAGTTGTCAAGGTCCTCGTTGTTCACTCGTGGCGGCAGCACGAAATGGCGGAATTCGCGTTCGGGCACATCCTCGCCCCAAGGCATTTCACTCCTTGCCTTCAGTGCCAGAGAGACTTGTTCTTCGTAGTAGCTACGCGGATAGTCGATGCTGTCGGGAAGCGACATATTGTCGTAGAGGAAGGCTACATATTCATCGTCAGAAGGTTTCTGACAGGCAACCAATGTCGTGAATAAGAGCAGAAAAAAAGACAGTTTCTTCATAACAAGCTTCTTTCGAAAAACAAAAACCCAGGGCTTGGCCCTGGGCTGTTATTAGCTGTCGGCCGCTTGGTCCTTAGCCGTTCTGCAGCCATTTGTCTGCTTCCTCGTAGAGAGTGGTTAGGTACTCGGGACGGCTCTTGCCAGGCAGTTCCTCGAGTATGGTAGTGCATGATTCGATGAACCATTCACCTGTGTCACGAGTGAGCTTGTAGATGTACTGCGAATCGCCCGTTTGGTTGAACGTTACGCCGGCAATCTCGGTCTTCACGGGAAAAGTGGTTTCCACGATGGCCACAGCACGGTTGCCGTGTGTCCAGACGAGGCATGCGTGAACATGATATGGTATATGGTCGGTGCGAGCGGCCAGAGCTTTGGCAAACTCGGCTACAGAGCCTTCAAACCATGAAGCCTTGACGCTAGCTCCCTTCACGTAGCAGGCAAGCATCTGGTCCCATAACTGATTGTCACGTGCGAAACGCTCGAATGTGAGCAGTCGGCGAACGGCTTCTTTCTCGCGGCGTGCTTCGAGTCCAGTGTGAACCGGTCGTTTAAGTATTAATTTAGTTTCCATAATTAGGTAATGTCTTTTGCTATCTAAACTTTGCAAATGCAAAGATACAACTTTCTTCGTATTGCCGTATCTTTTGGGCTAAAGATTTACATCTTTTAATATATTAAGGCCTATTTTTAATGAAAACACCCCTGTTGGCGGACCAACAAGGGTGTTTTTTGGTAGCGTGTGCTTATAAAATAATTTAATGTACGCGCGTGTGCGAGAATTAATAGAACATGTAACGCTTGTCCTTGATGCCGGCTTTCTGGTACAGCTCCTGGATGAAGCGTGAAGCGGCACGCATGCCTTGCTGGGCAACCTGTGTGGCAGCACTTTGCTTTGCAGCGTCGTCGAACTTGGCGCCGTTGTTGGTCTCGTTGGTGACCTGGAAGGCATAAACACCAGCGTTACCCTTGACGCCCTTGGCGAAGCCACCCTTGGCTGTCTTGGCTACAGCACCTGCGAGAGCACTCTCGCTGGCTCCTGTACCGGGAACGAAAACAGGAGCTCCAAAGGTGATGTGCTTAACGGTGTCAGCGGGAGCAGCTCCCTTGATCTTAGCCACGGCAGCGAGGTCTGCGGCTGAGGCCATCATCTCCTGCAACTTGGCAGCCTTCTTATCGCGTGTTACCTCGGTGGTAAGAAAATCTTTCACGCTCTCTTCTGTGCGGTACTCGCCGTCGTTCTTGGCAGTGAGCATCACTACGAGAAGGTGGTCGTTGTTGCCTACAGTGTAAATATCGGAAACGTCACCGACCTTGGTGTCGCCGTTGAATATCCAACGGAAAGCCTCACGGGTGGAACTCAGACCGGCCACGTTGTGCTCGCTGGCAAACATGCTTTCGCGTTGCTGAACCATATAACCTGCCTTCAGGGCGTTAGCTTCGATATCCTCGATGGTCTTGTTAGTAGCAATGAATTGAGAGAAATCGTTGAAAGTCTTGTTGAAGGTGTCATTGGAGAAGTCGAGCGGGCGCTTGACAACAGCCACCTGATACTTCTCAACGGGGTTGCGGCGGTCTGTGACACGGAGGATAGCGATGCCGGACATGCCGAGCTTCACCTGCTGGGTTGAGCCTACAGCCTGATTCTGCAGAGCGTTGATGAACTTCTGGTTGTTCTCGTCGAGAGTGGCATTCTCATACTGAGCAGAGCTGATCCACTGCTCTTCGCCTGTCTGGTTGAACTTCTTGGCAATGCTGTCAAAGGGCACACCGGCGGCAAGCACTGTCATGATGCTGTCGGCAGTCTTCTGGGCTGCAGCCTCGTCAGCTCCGCCAACACCAATCTGACGGAATTGGATGCTGTCGGGCAAGGTTGTTTTTGCGATGAAACGGATGATGTTCTGAGTGTTGTCCTGAGCATTGAGGTATGGACCCTTCTGCTGACCTACGCTCATGGAATCAATCTGTGCTGCGATGTCGGTGGGCAGAGCCTGACGGCGAACGGGCAGAGCCTGATAGGCAACTGTGCTACCGCTCTTTCTGACGATGTTTGCGATGTCTGCATCATCAGCAGCGAGCTGAGTAGCGATTTCCTGCATTTCAGCATTAATCTCATCGCGGTCGGCCTTGCTGGCCTTGATGGCAACGTCGATATACTTGATGTCGCGAGTGGGCTCCTGGATGCGGAAGAGCTCCTTCATCTCATTGTACTTGGCTGTCAGCTCATTGTCCTCGGGCTTAACTTCCTCGTCCTTGATGGTGGTGTAGGGGAGTGCTACGAGCATAATGTCCTTCTCGTTGCGTGAAGCGTTGAACGCGTTCTGTGCGCTGACGGGGTTGGCGATGAATGACTTAGCGAGCAGACCTTGGAATTTCTCAGTCAGAGTCTGCTGGCGCAGGTTCTTCTCGATGAACTTCCAGTAGTTGTACATCTTGGTGTAATACTCAACAGCTTCTGCTGGCTGACCGGCCTGACCTTTGATAGCGTTGTATTGAGTGAGGAACTGGTTGAGCTGCTCTACGTCGAAAGCGCCTGTCTGCTGGTTACGGAAAGGAGTCTGAGCTAGCATGGGGTTGCTACCAGTCTTGATGATGTCCTGAATCTCAGCATCTGTCACGGTGAGTCCGAGTTCTTCAGCTTCGTGGTTGAGAAGTTCGTTCTGCACGTAAGTCTGCCACACCTGGTCGCGAACTTGTTGCATCTGCTCTTCGCTGAGGTTGTCGGTGCCAGAGGTGAATTTCACTACGTCGACATATTCGTCAACAAGATCGTTGAACTCCTGGATGTTGATTGAATTGTCGTACACTTTACCGATACGCTGGTGGCTCTCGGTGCGTGATGAGGAGAGCGAGCGAACGGCTTCCTCGGCGATGAAAGCAAAGAGAGCCAGACCTACGAATAGGATGAGCAATGCGCCTTTGCTTCTGATTTTCTGTAATGTTGCCATTGATTAATTAATTTATTTTGTTTTGATTATTTCCTACATTTTTATTCAAAAAGCGCACGAAGGTACACAAAAATTGTCATACGACAACTCTTTTTCCCCGAAAAATGCATTTTCGAGGTTACTATTATGTGTTTTAGGCTTACTTTTCTAGTATTTTCAGTCTTACGAGCTCAATTTTGGTGCTTGTATTCTTTAAAATCTTGAACTCGAAATTGTCGAAGGTTACCACCTCGTTGAGCTTGGGGAATCGTTGTATGCGATGCAGGATGAGTCCGCCCACGGTCATATAGTCCTCGCTCTCGGGCAGCTCCAGGTCGAGCAGCTCATTGGCTTTCTCCACTTCAAGACGTGCCGAGATATCGTACTCGCCCGAAGGCAACTTCTTGGCGATATATGACTGCTGGTCGTGTTCGTCCTCGATATCGCCGAAAATCTCTTCTACAAGGTCCTCGAGTGTGCATATTCCGCTGGTGCCGCCGAATTCGTCGACGACAACGGCCAGCGACAGTTTCTGCTGCATAAGCGTCTGCATCAGCTTCTGTCCGCTCATGCTCTCGGGCACTATGGGAACTTCGCGTATGTGGTCGGTCCATACGTCGGTCGGTTTCATACGGAACATTTCCGACGAATGAATGAACCCGACTACATTATCTATATCATCGTCAAAGACAATAATCTTCGAACAGCCGCTCTCGATGAACTTGGCTTTAAGCTGTTCGAGCGACACTGTCTTGTCCACTGCTACAATCTCAGTTCTAGGCACAATACAATCCCTAACCTTACACGAACCGAAGTCGAGGGCATTTTGGAATATTTTTACCTCGTCGGTAATCTCTTCCTCATTGTCTGTCTGGTCTATAGTGGTCTGTATCAGATAGTCGAGGTCTACCTTCGTGAAGGCGCGATCGCTGTCGTCGTTGTTCACTCGCAGACCGAAGATGCGCAGGATGCCTTTGGCAAGCGTGCTGGTGAATTTGGCGATGGGGTAGAGTATGATGTAGAAGAAATATGCAATAGGCGCGAAGAGTGTCAGCGCACGGTTCGGATTTATCTTGAACAACATCTTAGGCAAAAACTCGCCTGTGAACAGCACTATGATTGTGGAGATAATGGTTTGCGTCAACAATGCCAGCCATTCGTTGGTAATGCCCAGTGGCTGAATGACCAGTGGGTCTAAGATACGAGCAATTAGTATGCCGTAGATGACGAGGGCTATATTGTTACCCACAAGCAGCGTCGAGAGAAAATTGTTGGGATGCTCAAAGAACGTGGAGGCCATTCTGCTGTTGAGACCGCTTTGTGAACGTTCCATCTCAAAGCGTAGTTTGTTGCTCGACACGAATGCTATCTCCATGCCCGAGAAGAACGCGGAGAAAGCCAATGTGATAGCTATGTAGATAAAAAGTGTACTCAAAACTTGTCTTATACCTTATTTAATTATTTTTGAATGCTGACCCAATCCTTAATATCGAATCCTTAATCCTTTTGAATGTTAACCTAAACTTTAGAAGCAGTGCTGACAACCATCACAAATCTTTAATCCTTAATCCTTAATCCCGAATCTGTTAACTTGTTAACTCGTGAAGCGAGTATACCTTCTACCTCCTATGATAATCCGCCTGTGAAGGACGCTGGTAGGTCTGACCAGTAGAAGTCTGTGAGTCAGAGTCGTCCTTCTTGTCGTTCATAGGAGTGTAGCCGGCCGAATTATTGATGCTGTACTTAGTCATCTGTTCGTCCGAACGGAAGCGGTAGCCCTTGAGCTGTTGGTTGGTCGATGGCTTGGTAATGCACATGTACACGGTGTTCCACATCTCATGGGCGTCCATGTCCCAGAATAGCTCCTCGGTCTCGAAGAGGTCGCCTTCGCGGTTCAGTACGACCACGCGTCCGCGCAGTTCCCATGTGCGGTTATTGTGGCAGTAGGCGGTATCACTTTGCACATACCAGTTGACGTGGAATGTAGTGTCGAATTTCTCAAGGAAGAGGCCCTTGGGGAAGTACCATTTCGACTGGGGCTCAGTGTAGATGAACCAGTCCTCAGCCACAATCTTGTAGCTTATAACTCCTGAATCGGAGATCAGGTTCGAGATACCATGAGCGGTGAGGAAGGGCAGCGAATCGTTTTCGTTGACGGCAGGTGCCAGATGCTCGTGCCGGCGCTCGCAAGACTCAAACAGGAATGCCACTGCTGAAATAGCCATGCCTGCGAACAGAAGTCGCAGGCGGCAGGTATTGCGCAATGTCAAAGGCATGAAAAATCCTGTGGTCATCATGTGGTGCTGTATAGTCCTTCTTACCTGAACTTCCATCTCTGGAACCACAGTTCGTTGAACGTTATGCCGATATTGATTCGCATAATGTTCTCGGCAATCAGCTGGCTTGACGAAGGCTGGCGGCGCGCCCATTCCACGCCAATGTTGACATACGATGGCGAATAGATATTGAGCACCGTATTGCGTGTTATGCCGTTGGCGATGGGCAATCCGATGCCTGCGGTGATGCCGAATTGTGCCGGACCATCGAATTTGCCGTTGTTGGCGGTGGTGATATTCTGATACGGTGTGGCGTAGTATGCGCCTGCACGGTAGCAAATACGTTTAAGGTAACTGTGGTCTAGGCGCGAGGGCAGGTATTGCACGCCTGCGTTCAACCGCAGACGGTTCTCATATTCTCCTTTGGCAGCGGCAAAGGAGCCAGTGGCGGCGTTGAACTGCGGAGTGGTGCAGGCACCCCATTGCTCGAGTGTGGCATCCACGGCCACCGTGAGGCTGTTGGCATGGTTCCATGCGGCACCGAAGCTATAGGTCATTGGCAACTGGAAGGCATTGTTGGCGGTTCGTTTGATGCTGTCGCCCGAGAGCACTGTGCGGAGAAGCGTCGTCTCGCCGCCCACTTTATGTCCGATACCTACTGTGGCGCCCAAGGTCAGAAGGTCTGTCTTGCTCACGGGAATCTCAGCTTGTACGCCGATGTCACCCTTCCATGTCAGAAGCGATGAGCTGTAGTACGAGCGTAGGCTGCTGTAGCTAGTGGAGTTGGCGGTGCCGTTCTCGGCAAAGGTCTGAACTACCTGATGGTCTATGGAGCCCCATAGTAGCCCGGCATTGGCACCGAACGAGAACCCTTTGAACGGTCGCCAGCCGGCACCGATATATGCTTCATGCAGACCGCCGTTGCCGTCGAGCGCGAAGCTGTTGCTGATGTTCTGGCCGGTATAAGGGTCTGTACCCACGGATTGTTCTTGCTGGAAGCTATAGCCGACCGATGTAAACGGTTGGAAACCTACGCTCATGCCTAGGTTCTTCACCACACGGAAAGCGGCATTAACGTAGTCGAAGTTTGTGTTGTTGGCACTTTGGTGTGCACTGCCAAGCTTCATCTTAGTGCGTTGCAGGCTCATACCGGCATCGAAGATGAAGGTCAACGAGTCGATGGCCGAATAGCTGGCGGGATTGAGCTTGTTGACGCTGAAGCCCGAACGCAGGCCTTGGCTTACGCCGCCCATCGAGCGGTTCATGCTCTGCGACTGGTCGCTGAGCAAGCCCAGGCCGAAACGCGAGTATGACGAATTGGAACCGTTGGTCTGGGCGTGCATGTTGGTCATTGTAGTCAGCCCAAGCAGCATCAACGCCAATATCTTGTTTTTCTTTTTCATCAATGTGTTGTTTGTAAAAACTCTGTTCCTTTGTCTCTAATTCAAGTCGAGCGCAGCGTTCAACGTGGCGTTCAAACCCTTGGGTACGAGAAAATCGTCGGCAAAGGTACGAGAAGTTTGCGTTATAGCCAAGCGTTTTGCGTCTCCGCCCGTTAAAAAAACCAAAAGTGAGCGATATTTCTTACGAAAAGCCTGGATATACCCCTCTAATTCGTGACGCATTCCGCATATCACGCCCGAGCGGATGGCAGTCTCGGTGTCATAGCCTACCTCGGGGACATCGCCTTCGGCGTCGACCAATGGCAGACGTGGGAAGTAGTCGTCGATGGCTCGCAGACGGGCATGAAGGCCTGGAGCTATGTTTCCGCCCAAGTATTCGCCGCGAGCACTCACGAAGTCATAGGTGACGCAGCTGCCTACGTCAACAATCAGGATTGGCTTGCCCGGGCATTGTGTCCAGGCGCCCACGGCGGCTGCCAGGCGGTCGGGACCAAGGGTCTTGGGCGTGTGATAGAGGTTGCGCAGGGGGGTAGGTGTGGTCGAAGAGAACCTCACCAGCGGATAGTCCATCGTCAGCAGCCGTGCTTCTGCCTCCTGAGGTAGGTCAACCACTGTAGAGATGATTGCAGCATCGGGCTTCTTGTCGAGGCTGTCTAGCCACGAGAGTGTATGATCTTCCTCGTGGTGGTAACTCAATAGCTGCCCGTTGTTGAACAGATAGTATTTAGCGAGCGTGTTGCCTATGTCGATAATCAGGTTCATGATGCTGCTTGACTTGGCTTTGTTCTTTGCTTTAAGTATAGTTGCTTATATTCTTGGCGTTCAAGTGATTATTGCAGCAGAATATTCTTTGCTTATGCAGGCTCTTGAATAGATTCCTTTCGCCGCTTTCTGAGCTTGCAGCTTTCTTCTTTTGTTTGCGGCTGCAAAGGTAGTAAAAGTTTATGGTTTACGTTTTATGGTTCATGTTATTTTTTTCTTTTTTCCCACTTTTCATTGATTCACATCCCGTCCAAACAAATTACCGTATTTCCGTTCTTTTCCGTGTATTTCCGTTGATATAAGGCCGTTTCCGATACTTTTTTTGTGCCAAAACGCAAAAACTTCACATATTTAATCCTCCGTCTCTAATCTTTTTCGTAACTTTGCAGCCGTTTATGAAACGTCTACTACATATTATACTCCTGGCATTGCTGTTGCCCATGGTTCCTTCCGCTTCTAGCGGACAGGTACCCAGTGATGGCTTCACAGTCGTGGATACCAGTGTCGTGGCCAGTCTGCTCACATGTTCTCCCGGCGAAGAGATCTATGAGTTGTATGGCCATACCGCCATCCGTATGCGGTGGACCGAAGCCCGCGGCGACTCGGCATTCACGTATGATGCAGTATTCAACTTCGGCGTCTTCGATTTCAACCAGCCTCATTTTGCTTGGCATTTTACATTGGGCGAATGCAATTATATCGTCGCCCCGGCTCTCACATCACAGTTCCTCATGGAATATGAGCGACGCGGCTCGTCGGTTACCGAGCAGGTGCTAGCCTTGCGCCCCTATGAGGCAGTGGGCCTTCTGCATGCTCTGGATAGTGTCAGCCGTCCCGAGAATCGTACATATCTCTACAATATTTTCCGCAACAACTGCACCACTAAAGCACGCGACATCATCGAAGAGAGCATCTATGGTAAGGTCCGTTATGCCGTGCAGCCTCAGCGCAACACATTCCGCACTATCCTTCACGAGTTCACCGAGGGTCATCCCTGGGCTCGCGAGGGCAACGACCTGTTGCTTGGTGCCACTGTTGACACCGCCATCACAGAGCGTGATGAGATGTTCTCGCCAATTTATATGATGCACTATGCCGACGGCGCCTTCATCGATGCAGACCAGTTGGGCATGAGACCCTTGGTAGCGGAGCGGCGCGAGCTCCTGGGTGCCAACCCCGAACGCCAGGCGGCAGTTGCTGCGCGGCAGTCATCCATACCTCTCACGCCAGCAGTGGTGGGGTGGGGCGTGTTGGTGCTCGGCTTGCTCATAGCCCTGTGGGAATGGCGCTGTGGTCGCGTATGCTGGCCTGTGGATGCAGTACTAATGACGCTGCAGGGTTTGGCGGGTGTGCTTCTCACGTTTATGGCCCTCTTCTCCCAGCATCCCGGCGTAGCGTCAAATTGGCAGGTATGGGTGCTGAACCCTCTGCCGCTGCTTTTCGTGCCGTTTGTGCTGCGTGCCGATATCCGCGGCGAACGCTGTATGTATCACCGTTTTGCCGTTCTATGGCTAGGTGCCTTCGTGGTGCTATATTTCATTCTACCCCAACATTTCAGTCAAATAATCTTGCCTTTGGCACTACTTTTGCTTAGTCGTGCTATAGTACATCTTTTAACACCCACAAAGTCATAAACACACATTCTTCTTTATCACGCACGCGTTTGTTAACGTCCCTCGTGGCGCTGCTGTCGCTCATGGGTGCCGATGCTCAGGCTCCTACCGAACTGCCGCGTTTGGTGGTCAATATCCTTGTCGACCAATTGCGCACTGATTATCTCGAGACCTTTGCGCCGCTCTATGGCGAGGATGGTTTCAAACTGCTAATGAGTCAGGGACAATACTATAGTGATGTGCAGCAGCCCTTCCAACCAGTCGATCGCGCTTCGGCAACCGCCACCATTGTCACCGGCGCCGTTCCGCGACAGCATGGTGTGCCGTCGCTCTCGTGGTTGTCGCGCAAGACGCTGCAGCCTGTCTTCTGTGTTGACGATTCACGCTACACGGGTTTGGAGACCAGCGAGAAGAGTTCACCCAACTACCTTGTTGCACCCACCGTTACCGACGAGCTCAAGTACGCCACCGCGCGCCGCGCCATCGTGGTAAGTATCGCTCCCGAACGTGACATGGCTGTGCTCTTGGGTGGTCATGTCGCCGACGGCGCCTTCTGGCTCAGCGACGAGCGCGGCCTATGGGCAGGCACTTCGTTCTATGGTCAGATGCCGGCATGGGTAGCACAGTACAACGCTTCCGAGTCGCCTGCCAAGCGTATAGCCCGCATGACGTGGGAATCCACCTACGACAACGCCTATCCCTCGTTCCTCTATTATCACGCTCTTGCCGACGAGAAGGCCAAGAACTTCAAGCACACGTTCTCAGGCGACAACCGTTATCGCGATTTCAAGACATCGGCCTTGGTCAACGACGAGGTGGTTAGCCTTGCCTGTCACTGCGCCGAGGCCACTAGGCTCGGGCTCGACCACACGCCCGATTTGCTCGCTGTAGGCCTTTATGCCGGAACTTTCCAAGGTCAGGAACCTGCCCAGTGCCCCTCGGAACTGCAGGACACCTACGTCAGGCTCGACATCGCCTTGGGGCGTCTTATCTCCACCCTTCGTCAGCGCCTGGGCAAAGATAGGGTAGTGTTTGTCGTCTCGTCCACCGGATACGACGGCTCCGCTTACAATCCCACCATCGCTGCCGGCACGTTCAACGCCGACCGCGCCGCCAAGCTGCTCAATATGTACCTGTCTGCCAAATACGGTCAGGCGCAGTACGTTGAGGCAAGCTTCGGCTGCCAGATATATATCGACCATAAGGTTGTGGAGCAGCATCAGCTGCTGGTCAACGATGTCCTTGCCGAATGCGAGGCTTTTCTGTCACAGATGGAGGGCGTGGCCGATGTATACAGCCCGCGTTCCTTGGTCCTCGGCGGTTTCACGCCCGAGCTGACACTCATTCGTAACGGCTGGTCGGCAGTTCGTTCCGGCGATCTCATCGTGGACGTCTGCCCGGGTTGGAAGATAGTAACCGAACAGAATACAGAATACTACTACAAAGGTCATCCCTATACTTCCTATCCCCTGTTCATTCTCGCACCAGATACGGAGCCGATGAAGGTGACCGAACAGACTTCTGCAGACGTGATTGCGCCTACGGTGGCCAGTTGCCTGCGCATACGGGCCCCCAACGGCAGCCGTGCAGCACCGCTAAGGTCGACACGATGACTGGTTGACATGTTATTTCGTTATTCCGTTATCCCATTATTACTATTACGATTAACTCTAAACTCTAAACTCATAACTCAATAATATCCTGTGGATTTCTTTAAACTCCTGCGCAAGCTCTTCGGTAATAAGAGCGACCGCGATATGAAAGCGATTCAGCCGCTTGTAGATGAAGTGCTGAAAATTTACCCTGAGATTAACGCGCTCTCGAACGACGACCTTCGCGCGCGAACATTAAAGTTGAAAGAACGCATACGCGAGGCCGGTGTGCCCATTCGCAAGCAGGTCGACGAACTCAAGGCCAAGATCGAGCAGACAGCCATCGAGGACCGCAAGCCAATCTTCGAGAAGATAGACAAGCTGGAGAAGGAACAGCTCGAGGTCTTCGAGAAGGTGCTTGACGAGATTCGCCCCGAGGCCTTCGCCATTGTCAAGAGCACTGCCGAGCGCTTCACCAACAATGAGGACGTCGTGGTCACTGCCACCGACTTCGACCGCGAACTGGCTGCACGCCACGACTTTGTCGACATCGACGGCGACCGCGCCATCTATCACAACCACTGGGTGGCCGGCGGCAACGAGACCGTGTGGAACATGATCCACTACGACGTGCAGCTTTTCGGCGGCACTGTGCTCCATCAGGGCAAGATCGCTGAGATGGCGACTGGTGAAGGTAAGACCCTTGTGGCAACGCTCCCCGTGTTCCTCAATGCCTTAACAGGCAACGGCGTGCATGTGGTCACCGTCAACGACTACCTCGCCAAGCGCGACTCCGAATGGATGGGGCCGCTCTATATGTTCCACGGCCTCTCCGTCGACTGCATTGACAAGCACCAGCCCAATTCCGAGGCACGTAGGAAGGCTTATCAGGCCGACATCACCTTCGGCACCAACAACGAGTTCGGTTTCGATTACCTTCGCGACAATATGGCTACATCGCCCGAGGATCTCGTGCAGCGTATGCACAACTACGCCATCGTCGACGAGGTCGACTCCGTGCTCATTGACGATGCCCGTACTCCACTTATTATCTCAGGTCCCGTGCCAAAGGGCGACGATCAGATGTTCGAGGAATACCAGCCCCTGGTTGAGAAACTCGTAGGTGTGCAGCGTCAGTTGGCAACACAGTACCTTGCCGAGGCCAAGAAACTCATCGCTGAAGGTCAGGCCGAGGAAGACAAGGAGAAGACCGCAGCCGGTTTCCTCTCGCTCTTCCGCTCTTACAAGGCCCTGCCCAAGAACAAGCCACTCATCAAATATCTCTCAGAGCCCGGAATCAAGAGCGGCATGCTCGCCACCGAGGAGATATATATGGAGAACAACAACAAACGCATGCCCGAGGCTGTGGAGCCTCTCTATTTCGTCATTGATGAGAAGCTCAACAGCGCAGACCTAACCGACAAGGGCAACGCATGGCTCTCAGGTCAGGTCAACGATGACGACTTGTTCATCCTGCCCGACATAGCTGCCATGATGTCGGCCCTCGAGGGCGACACATCACTCACCGACGAGGAGCGCGTGCAGAAGAAAGACCAGCTATATACCGATTACGCCATCAAGAGCGAGCGTGTCCACACCATACAGCAACTGCTAAAGGCTTACGCCATGTTCAACCTCAATGAGGAATACATCATCGTCGATGGCGAAATCAAGATCGTGGACGAGCAGACGGGCCGCGTCATGGAAGGACGCCGTTGGAGCGATGGTCTCCACCAGGCTGTTGAGGCCAAGGAGCACGTCAAGGTGCAGGCTGCCACACAGACCTTCGCTACCATTACCCTGCAGAACTACTTCCGCATGTATCACAAGCTGGCCGGTATGACCGGTACAGCTGTCACCGAGGCAGGCGAGTTCTGGGATATCTACAAACTCGATGTCGTAGAGATTCCTACCAACCGTCCCGTCATCCGCAACGACCAAAACGACCGCGTTTACAAGACGCAGCGCGAGAAGTACAACGCCGTCATTGCCGAGGTTGAGAAGATGCGCAACAGCGGACGGCCTACCCTCGTCGGTACCACCTCCGTCGAGATCTCCGAGCTTCTCTCGCGTATGCTCTCGCTGCGTAAGATACCGCATCAGGTTCTCAACGCCAAGCTCCACCAGAAGGAAGCCGATATCGTAGCGCTCGCAGGTCAGTCCACCAACGGCCTCGGAGCCGTCACCATAGCCACCAACATGGCAGGTCGTGGTACCGATATCAAGCTCTCGCCTGAAGTGCGCGAGGCAGGCGGTCTCGCCATTATCGGAACCGAGCGCCATGAGAGCCGCCGCGTAGACCGACAGCTACGCGGTCGTTCCGGACGTCAGGGCGACCCGGGCTCCAGCGTCTTCTTCGTGTCGCTCGAGGACAAGCTCATGCGCCTCTTCGCCTCCGAGCGTATCGCCAAGGTTATGGACCGTCTGGGATTCGAGGACGGCGAGATGATTGAGCACCCCATGATTAATAGCTCCATCGAGCGCGCCCAGAAGAAGGTCGAAGAGAACCACTTCGGTGTGCGTAAGCGCTTGCTCGAGTACGACGATGTGATGAACAAACAGCGCACCGTGGTCTACGAGAAGCGCCGCCACGCTCTCATGGGCGAGCGCCTTGGCATGGACATCGCCGATATGCTCTATGACCGCGTCTGCAGCATCATTGAGAACTGTGCAGACCACGACCAGATGAAGGAGCAGTTCATCAGCCTCTTCGCCATGGACGTGCCCTTCACCGCTTCCGATGTCATCGATATGCGTCGCGATGACCTTGAGGAGAAAGCCTACCAGGCTGTACTCGAGCGCTTCCAGCAGAAAACCAACCTCATCGCATCCGAGGCCTTCCGCGTCTTCAAACCCATCTTCGACGGCCCCAACGGACAGGAATGGAAGGACCGTCCCGTCATGGTGCCCATCGTCGACGGTCGCCGCGTCTACAATATCGGCGGCGTTTCTCTAGAGCAGACCTGCAAGACCGAGGGCCGCGCCATCGTCACAGCCTTCGAGAAAGCCATTATGCTCCACGTCATTGACGAGGCATGGAAGGAGAACCTCCGCGAGCTCGATGAGCTGAAGCACTCTGTGCAGAATGCCAGCTACGAGCAGAAAGACCCGTTGCTCATCTTCAAGCTCGAGAGCGTACAGCTCTTCGACAAGATGGTTAACAAGATTAACAACCAGACCATCTCCATCCTTATGCGCGGTCAGGTGCCCGAACAGCAGGTCGAGGCTCCTGATGATGCTGCACAGCGTCGTGCCGAATACGAGGCTCAGCGCCGCGCCCGAGCCGCTGCCGCACAGCGTGCACAGTACACCGCAGGCCGAGGCGGAGGAGCACCTGGCACCACACCTGCTCCCAACTACGCCCGTCCCGACTACGCCGGCGGTGCGCCCACCGACCTCACAGATCCTGCACAGCGCGCTGCAGCAGCCCAGGATACCCGTGCCCAGCAGCCCCGCACGCCCTTCACGGCTGAGAAGTTGCCAGGCCGTAACGATCCATGTCCTTGCGGAAGCGGAAAGAAATTCAAGAATTGCCACGGCCGCGACCTATAACTACCACAAAGGTGCTCATCCTCAGGGTGAGCACCTTTGATTTACTAACATCATGAAATAATTCGGCAAGAATATAATAGTTGTCGCATTAAGATAGCAATAAGCCCCTGAGCCTGTTGGCGTGTTTTTGCCTAAATGGAATTGATGGTATTTGTACGATTCCTGCCACGAAATAGTTCTCTAAATCAAATACTTATACATTTGCGATTTCTCATTTTTGATAGATATCTTTGCGAAGCAAATGATTTGGTATTAGGTTATATCGGACCCATACATATCATAATATGCTTAGCGCCAACCTTGGGCTGGCGCTAAACTTTATCTGAGGTATTTCTTACCTTGGGAAATGAAAACACCGGAGCGAGGTTCACTAGCCAATCTACGGCCATCGATGGAATATACGGCAGTGTCGGGGGAGTGAGGAGCAGGCTCAATGGTGTTGATTGCTGTAGGACCAGGGGTGAAGAGGCCTTCGATTCGCACTTCACCATTTACTTTGGCTGCTGGGATATTGTACTCATCGTCGGTATTAAATGAGGCTGCTGGGATACTGTCGACATCAAACTGCTTGTTGCCGTGAACGTACTGCGGACCATCGAGGTTGTAGCCGTGGGTAAGCACGATGCCTGTGTAGGTGAAGCCGGGCGCGGGAACAGCCTTGACTTTGTAGGACCTGCCGAAGGGTATGCGTTTGTCGCTCAATGCCATGTCGTCGGCTGCCGACAACACGTCGCCATTGAGCTGGTTGGCTGAGATATCGACATTGTCATCGTGCACATTGAGCAACACATCGACAATGCAACCGCCGTTGTTGACGAGCAGGTTGTTGGCATTTATGTTGCCGCCGGCATCGTCGTCGTTCCAGTCTACCTTCAGACGCATACGATAGATGCCGAAGGGCGTGTCCTCGGGTATCTTGAATGCAGGACAGGTGATGGTGCCGCTGACGACGCTGTTGCCGTTGGCCTGTGTGGTACCGAGGCTATTGTAGCCGTCTAGGTAGGTATAGCTTACCAGCTCGCTGCCGACAGTGGGGACGTGGTCGGCAATCAAGGGCTTGAATTGCCCATCGTTGTCCCAGTCGACATAAGCGTATCCGCTCATCCAGTTGCCGGAATAGGACATCTTGACGGTGACTTTGCTGCCGGGCTTGGCTTTGATGAACTTGGTCTCGACTTGGTTGTTGTAGACGCGCGACTTGTTGACGGTGATGCTCTGAGCAGTTTCGCCAGACACGGTGATGCTGATGCTATTAAGCTGCCGGTCGGAGCGGGTGGGTGCCTGTTCGGCGTCGAAGTTGACGGGGTAGAATGTGGTGACGATACGTGGTTTGGGATTGTCGTTGACTTCGATATTGTCGATATATGCCACGAAGTCGCTAGTGCGCAGGTGTGGAGAGCTGAGGTCGGGTACGATGACGAGGCTGTGAATATCTACGTATTCGTTGGTTGCTATGGGGAAGACGAGGTCATTCCATCGCCCGTCCGCGATGGTGCCGGATGATGGTTGCCAGAACTGCTCGGTGTCGGGGCTCTGGTCGTCCCAGTCGCGCCGCTTGCCCAGACCTATGACCATGACGTTGGAAGTCTCGCCCAGCGGTTTTAGGACCATGACATGAACGTAGCGAGTGGCGGTGGTCATCTCTATTTTCTCGGCCAGGTCGATGCGGGCACCGAAAGTGTTGCTGCCGAAGCGTGAGCGTTGCACGGCGAGCACCTTGGCACTGGCATTGGGGGCTATGGCGGTCTCTTGGTCGGGTGTGGTGTCGGGGTTGTCGGTGATGCCGACGTAGAGGCTGGGCGAGGCGATGGCTCCTGTGCGGAAGGGCGACTGTTCCCATGTGTCGTAGACGCCAAGGCGGCTGTAGCCTGTGGTGCTCTCGAAGTCTATCGTCTGTGCCATAAGGGTGGCATGATTTGCCCCTGTGCTCCCTATGAATGATGGTGTGAATACCTGTGCCCAAGCAATGAACACGGTGATGATGAGTTTATATTGAGTTTTCATTGTCGTGAGGTATTGAGGGGGTTAGAAAACGGAGAGCGTATGCAGCGTGGGACAGCCCTTGGCATCGTTGACGGTGATGCGCAGGTACTTGGCCTTGACGGCCGAATAGTTGGATGTGCTGCCGCTGAGCGGCACGATGCGTTTGTAGCCTATGGTAGTGGTGGAACTGGCGGCACGCTTGGTCCATGTGCTGCCGTCGATGCTTGTTTCTATGGTGAAATTCTTGACGCGTTGTCCAAGCTTGATGTACTCCATGAGCATAACGTAGTAGAGCGACTGCTGCTCTTCCCATTCCAGCGTGATGGTTGCTGAGAGGGTATTGTCGTCGGTGGCCCAGTAGGTGTCCTTTTCGTCATCGGTAAGGTTGGCCACTTCGTAGTTGCGCGTGCTGCCTGCGGAGCGTGTGGCAGAGGCTTCCACGTGTGTGGCCGTCTTAGCTTTGTCGGTGCCTAACCGATCGTTGATGAGTTTGCCCAACTGCTTCAGCACAGTGACGTCAGCTGCAGGCAGTTCGCCGCTCTTGTCGGGCGGGAAGTTGAGGATGAGCGTAGCGTTGCGCCCAACGGTCTCGAGGTATATCTTGAAGAGCTCGTTGGCTGATTTGGGGCTCTCGCCGCTGTGCCAGAACCACCCCATATTGGTGGCTTTTGCATCGCTCTCGCCCGCTTTCCATTTCCATCCGTTGATATTGCCGCTCTCGCCTGAGCCCATAGCCCAGTTGGTCTCGCCGGCCCATCCGGCTTCGTTGCCTATCCATCGCGCTTCGTCGCCGACACCCCAGATGACGCAGTTGGGGGCTATTTCGTGCACTTTCTGGCGGAGGTTGGGGATATCATAATATGTGGCGGCATTGGCGATGGTGCGCGTGGTGTTGGCGCCGCCGTAGTAGCCGGCATGGTCGCCGCCCGTGGCGCCGTCGAACCACATCTCAAACTGGTCGCTGCCATATTTGGCCAACTCAATGCACTGGGGCAGGAACACTTTGTTGACGTAGTTGCTGGTGCCGTCGCCCCAGTACTGGCTATTCAGGTCCCAGGGCGACACGTAAAAGCCGTATTTCATGTCCAGCTCGCGTGCAGCAGCGGCGAAGGCTTCAGGGATATTAGTGTTGCGCCCGTTGTCGTTGCCGGCATTTACCACGCTATGTGTGGTGGTGGCTGTGGGCCATAAGCAGAAGCCATCGTGGTGCTTCACCACGGCGATGCCCCCCTTCATCCCGGCCGCCTTCACGGTTTCGAGCCATTGTCTGGGGTTGGGCACTTTGGTGGGCGCGAATTTCGACTCGGCTTCACCGCCATTGCCCCATTCAGAGTTGGTGAAGGTGTTCATGCCGAAGTGGAAGAAAGCGTAAAACTCTGTTTCCTGCCAAAGCAGCTGCCTATGGCTTGGCACAGGGTGCACTGGCGCTGGCTCGTTGTCGGCATAGCTGTAGGTCTCAGTGACAGGTTCAAACTGACTTTGTGCCTTTAGGCTAGTGGCGCAGGCAAGGCAAGCGACTAACAAATAAGTTTGCAGATGTTTCATATTTCTCAGTATTTATAAGCGTCTCGCTTCGTTCGAAGAAACCTATTAATTTGACAGTAGATAATTGACAGTTCTTGAAAGAGCAAGCGTCGCAAGTTCCGAGTGGACTAAGGAAGGTTTACAGTTGACAGCCTTTCCGCCGCAAAGATACACATTATTATAATAACGTGCGTAAGAGAGGGCAGAAAAAAAAGAAAAAGTTTAAAGTGCGACTAATGCACGAAACAGCCGCTTAATGCTTTTGCCTGTTAGGGCGAGTATATCGTTGGATACAATTAGCCCAGGGCACGCCCTGGGCTAACTATACCCTTCTTTTTGTACGTCCTCGACTTAGGAGATAAGTCTCGGTCGCTCAGGGCCGATTGACATTTAGTCCATCTTCTTTTTCATTCGCTGCCCCGTTAATGGGGACTTTCTTGCCCTCTGGAGGTGGAATATTTGAGCTATACGCCTAAAAAAAGAGTCCGCAGACTTTTCTACGGACTCTTAGGAAACCATGGGATGATTGGATTATTACCTTACCTTTTCTTTATGTATCTCCGCTTCTTTACTCCTTCTCATCCTTCACGATGAGGGCACCGCGGACACTTTCATTCTTTTTCAAGCCTGAACGGACCTCTATGTTTATTCCGTCGGAAAGGCCTGTGGTTACGAGGCGTCGCTCGTAGGTAGGCTGCTTGGCGTCAGGCTGACTGATGACATAAACGAAAGTGCTGTCGCCCGAGAACTCGATGGCGGCTTCAGGTATTGCCAGTACGCCCTTGGCCTGATCAAGTACAATCTGTGCCGTGGCGCTGTAGCCGCTACGTATAGCTTCGGTCGAGACCTCCTCGGGCAAGCGCACGGCAGCTTTTATCTCAAACTGATTGGCACCGCCCGTGGTGGCTGTGGCTTTAGGACTGATATACTCGAGGGCAGCTGCGAAACGCACATCCTGCATAGCACCTATGGTGATTTCCATAGGCATGCCGGTGGTAAGGCGTCCCACATCGGTCTCGTCGATATTCCCTCGGAAAATCAAATCGCTCATGTCGGCGACTGAGGCAATGGTAGTACCATCGTTGAATGTATTGCTTAGGATGACCGAGTTGCCCACTTTCACGGGGATGTCGAGGATGATGCCGCTGATAGTGCTTCGCACGAGGGTGTTCGAAGATGAAGCATTCGAGGCAGAGACGCCGTCGCGTGTCAGCTCGAGCTGCTCCTGTGCCACCTTGACCTCCTCGCGAGCCTGGTTGTAGCTTTGCCGCACTTTCTCGTATTCGTTGGCCGAGATGAGGCCTTTGTCGTAGAGTGTCTTCTGGCGCTCGTAGTCGGTCTTGGCCTGCTCACAGTTGAGGCGCGACAAACGGACACGGCTCTGAGCCGAAGCCAGTTGGTTCATATCTGGGATAACCTTCAGCTTGGCAATAATCTCGCCCGACTGCACAAACTGTCCTGCCTGCTTATAGAGTTCGGTGATGATACCCGAAATCTGAGGTTTCACAGCCACCTCGTCGCGCGGCTCTATCTTGCCTGTCACGATGGTGGTCTTGCTGATATCCATTACCGTAGGCGTAAGCGTCTCATAGCGGTTGGGCTTAGGACGCGAATTTAAGAACAGGAACACGAATGTTCCCAGGAAGATGAGTGCTACAAGCACCGCAAGAATCACACTAATTACCTTTTTCATTATGTTTCAATTTACTCTTAACTCTAAACTCTAAACCCTTAACTCTCCTATTCTTCCCTCATCGCATCCACGGGCTTGATGCTCATGGCACGCGCAGCAGGAGCAAGACCTGCCAGCACTCCAAGGGCGGCAAGTAGGGCGGCGGCTCCGATGGCCGTCCAGAAGCCCACTTGGAAATGGGCCGTGACGATGCCGTCCTCAGTAAATCCCAGCTCCATCATCTGCAGAATGAGAACGGCAAACAATATGCCGCTCAAGCCAGCTACGGAGGTGAGGAGAATGCTCTCGGAGATAATCTGGGCGAGGATAGTTCGGGGTGTAGCACCTATGGCGCGACGGATACCTATCTCCGTGGTGCGCTCCTTAACGGTCACCATCATGATGTTCGACACGCCTATGGCACCAGCCAGCAACGTGCCTATTCCCACGAGCCATATCAGCAGGTCCACGCCGTGGAACAGGTTGTCCAGCAGCCCGAAAAGCACCTCGGTGTTGAACACCGTTACAGCTTTCTCGTCGGTAGGATCTACGTCATGAGCACGGGCTACTACTTCGCGTATCTGAGGTGTGATATCACTCATCGCCACGCCCGGTCGAGCCGTGATGGCAATGAGGTCAATCCTGTCGCCCATATTGAACGCACGCTGCATAAGCGATAGCGGCACGACGACGCTCTCCTCTGCCGAGCCGTTGACGTTCATATTGCCACCTCCGTAATCAACGCCGATGACAGAATAGTAGGCCGAGTCAAGTCGCACGAGCTGTCCGCAGGGGTCTCCGCCGTTGGGGAACAGCGTCTTGTACACTTTCTTGCCGATTACGCACACCTTGCGCTGCTGGGCGATATCCATCTCGTTGAGGAAGCGGCCGTAGAAGATCTTAGGTGCTTCAACGCGAGCATAATCAGGCAACTCGCCTTTGACATTGCTATTGAACTTATGGTCGCCGTTCACGGCTTGCACGCCCCATTTCGAGGCCATCGGCGAGATGACGTCAAGCTGAGGCACCTGTTGGCGCAGACGTTCGATGTCGCCTGTATTGAGCGACCACATTCTTCCCTTGCGGAAGCCGTGGTAAGGCTTGGTCGTGGGTTGCTCAAAGATGAGCGCAGAGTTTGTTGCGAAGCCCTCGAAATTGCTGTTCAGCATCTCTTTCATTCCGTCGCCGCCGCCTATGAGGGCAATGAGCATAAACACGCCCCAGAACACGCCGAATCCCGTGAGGAAAGAGCGTGTCTTGTTGCGCAAGAGCGTTTGCAGCAACTCGTGGAAGGAATCAAGGTCTATCAATTATAGTTTAATGTTTAATGTTTAAAGTTTAATGTTTGATGAGGCTGCGCAAAGAGGTTTTCAAGCTGGGTGGTTTTTCAACCTTAAACTCTGCGAAGCACAACTATGATCATTCTGCCATCAGCGCTACTATCGGTCTGATTCTTGCCGCTTTCAGCGCAGGCACGAGGCCGGCGATGGTGCCGGCTATGATGAGCACTATGGTCACGGCAACACATGTGCCTATTCCCACGGTGGGATTCACGAAGACGGTGGTGGTGAACAGTCCCGTTTCGATGGGTTTGGAGCCGAGTGTGGCGTCCATATATAGGTTGGCAAGTATGCCGAGTATCATGCCTATGTATCCGAAGAAACCTGTAATCACTACGCTTTCGGTGATGATGATACGCAGTATGCTGGCGGGCGAGGCCCCGATGGCCTTGCGGATGCCGAACTCGCGCGTGCGCTCGCGTACCGTTATTAACATAATGTTCGACACGCCTACTATACCGCTCAACAACGTGAACAGTCCTATAATCCATAGCGCCGTCTGGATGATATTAGTGCCTTTGGCCATCTGCAGAGCCTGCGTGAAACGGTTCCATATCCATATCGACTCCTCGTCGTCGGGCGCAGCACGATGCTGACGGTTGATGGTGGCGCGATAACGCTTCTCGAAGGCTTCGTTGTCGGCCTCGCTTTTCAGCCCGTGGAACGAGAACACGATGCGCCCTACGCGGTTGCCGCGGTTGTAGATGGTCTTCAATGTTGTAAAGGGCACGCAGACGTCCGAACTCATACGGCTCTTATCCTCCTGTTCCAAGCCTACCACCGTGAACGCCATATCACCCACCTTTACGGTCTTGCCCAGCAGCGCATGGGCGTTGTTGGGAATCAGCTCGCGAGCCTGATTCTCGGGCATTACCAGCACTTTACGCTGGTCCCGTATGTCTATGTCGTTGATGAAACGTCCTGCGGATATCTTCGTCTTGTTGACATCTGCAAACATAGGATAAACGCCCTGCAGACTGCTGCTCACATAGTTCTCGCCGTAGGTGATGGTGGCGCCGCCCTCGTTGATGATTGCTCCGGCCTTGTCGATATTTTGCTTGAAGCGCGACTGCGTCACCTGAAGGTCGTTGTCGTCGAGCGACACCTGGCGGCCTTCCTTCAAACCATCGTAGGCCTTTGAGGTCTGACCGCCGAATATCATCATGGAGTTGTCCACATAGCGGTTGTTGTTCTCATTGCTGGCATTCAGCAGCCCGTTGCCGGCCCCGAGCAGCACGATGAGCATAAAGATGCCCCATGCCACGGCAAATCCCGTAAGCGAAGTGCGCAACTTGTTGCGCTTCGTCGTCTGCCATATTTCAGCAATGAGTTCTAACATGAGTAGAAGTTATAAGTTTAAGAGTTAAGAAGCCTCACCCCCGACCCCTCTCCAACGGGCGAGGGGAGTGATTACTTTCAAGATGCGTGGGTAGTCATGAGTTAAGAGTTATGAGTTGTTTTTGGGGAAGTTCTCACCGCCGGCGCAGCTGGCTCTAACCTCTGACCGTCGGGAAGCTAATATCGCCGTTCCGTAGGGACATAGGCCTATTCCTCAATCACTCCATCCTTAATTCTGATAATCCTGTTTGTTTGCGCTGCTACGTTGGGATCGTGCGTTACTATGATGGTGGTGATGCGCTCTTCGCTGTTCAGCTTCTTGAGCAGCTGCATCACTTCCACGCCTGTCTTGGAGTCCAGAGCACCCGTGGGCTCATCAGCCAGGATGATCTTAGGATGAGTAACCAGCGCACGGGCTATGGCCACGCGCTGACGTTGACCGCCCGACATCTCGTTGGGGTAGTGCGTAGCCCAGTCGGTGAGTCCCATCTTCTCCAGTTCCTCCATTGCCAGCTGATGGCGCTTGCGGCGCCCTACGCCCTGATAGAACAGGGGCAGCTCCACATTCTCGACAGCCGTTTTGAAGGCTATGAGGTTGAAGCTCTGGAATATGAAGCCGATCATTCGGTTGCGGTAGTCGGCGGCACGCGTCTCGCTGAGGTGCTTTATCAGCGTGCCTGCAAGATAGTAGTCGCCCTCGTCGTAGTCGTCGAGGATGCCTAAGATGTTCAGCAGGGTGCTCTTGCCTGAGCCCGACGCGCCCATGATGCTCACCAGCTCTCCCTCGGCTATGTCAAGGTCTATGCCTTTGAGCACGTGAAGCGGCTGAGCTCCGAAATACGTCTTGTGTATGCCTTTCAGTTGTATCACTTTCTCTTCTAAACGTTATACTTTGTGCCCTAAACGAAATTTTCTGCAAAGGTAGTGCATCTTTATAGTATATGACGAAAAAGAAATGTGAAAAGTTGCAATCATAACAATAATCTTTCTAAAAAAAGTAGAAGTGGGAGTGGAAGAGGGAGTGGAAGGGGGAGTGGAATGTGGAGTAGAAGGGGGAGTAGAAGGGGGAGTGGAAGGCTCTAACCGTCCATCGAAGGTGGAACATTAGCCCATGTGTACAAACAATTAACCCAAGGCTATGCCCTGGGCTAATTGCTTTCTTGCTTTCCTGCAACCTTAAATCTTTAATCCTTAATCTATAAAGAAGCTATTTCACCAAAATCTTCTTGCCATTTCTGATGTAAATGCCCTTGCGCAATACACCATTCGACGATTTGGCATTTGATATTATCCGCCCGGAGAGGTCATATATACGGCCGTCGGCAGGAGTCTCGGCAGCCATATGTCTGACGCCGGTCGGGTAGCTGATGCTGATGTCGCGCATCGAACAGCCCCAGAACACGCTTGGGTCGCTGGACACCTTCTCGTCGTCGGCCTTCACCAGCCAGACGTTCTTCACCCTCACGCTGCCCTTAGCCTTCATGCATTGTAGGGTGACGCGGGTTATCGTACCCATAGCCGTGGTGAAGGCGACGGTGGACGTGGCCGTAGAGAGCGGGATGTATTCTTGCTTAGTGCCGTAGACCTTAACCTGCAGCAGCCCTGATGCCGGCGCTTCTTCCAGCTCTATGATAATCTTTGTGTAGTCCTTGGCGGTGAAGCTGCCCGACGTAAGGTTGAGCTCCGACCATTGCTGGTTATAGTCCACGGTGGCTGAGATACAGCTGGTGCCGTAGTCGCTGCGTTCAGGCAATACCGGGTTATAGCTGTTGCCATAATAAGCCTGCAACAGCCATTTTGCCAAGTCAGCCTGGCTGAAGGCGGGGAACAGACGTGCCGAGCCGTCGGAGAGGCCCATCCAGAAGAAGGTGGCGATGTCATTGGCCTTGCACTTCTGCACGAAATACTGGCAGAACTGCTTCATCAGCGCAGGCCTCTTGGCATAATCCGTTTCATTGGCATCAACATTCGACGTGCCCCATTCTCCGAATATCACGGGCGCGCCCTTGGCTACGAGATGAGTCTTCAGCAGGCCTATCATGTCGTCCACTTCCTTCTTGATGTCGGCTATTGGGCGGTCGGTGCCGTTGCTGTTGGCTATCGACGGATAGGCGTGCACCTGAAAGGCGATATGGTCCGATTCGCCTTCGGGCTTGTTGAGCTGCGTAAGGGGCTCCACGAGGTGGCTGCTCCATGTGCCTAAGCCGTTGGCAGCAGCATAGGTGTTCACTATCAGGTTGCGCTGTGCATTGTTGCCGCCCGTGCCTCTCACGGTGGTCACAAAGCTTCGTGCATAGCTGTTGATGGCGTTGTAAGCCGAAGTGGCATCGGCAGCATTATACCGCGCCGGCGATGCAAACGAGGCGAAGCACCACGAGCTGTACTTGTCGAGCATCTCGTTGTAACTCTCGAAGAGCAGCAGCTGCCCATAGTCCTTGAATTCCTCGGCTATTTGGCGCCACAGCTTCTCGTAACGGGCTTTGTTCTGCGCATAGACGGACTCGTCGGCCTTGAGCCACGATTTGAAGCTGCTGCCGTCGGCGCCCGTGTCGTGGTGCACGTTTATTATGCAGTACATGCCCTGGCTCACCACATAGTCCACCACTTCGTGCACGCGTGCCATCCACGCAGGATTCACGTTGCCTTCGGCATCCATGTGGTTGTACCATGTCACGGGCACGCGAATAGCTCCGAAGCCGGCATTCTTCATCATTTTCATCAACTCGGGCTTGGTGACAAACTGCCCCCAGCACGTCTCCGACGACAGGTCCTGCTGTCCCCAGTATGCGGCGCTGGTGACGTCGGTCACCGACTGGCTGTTGGCATCCAGCGTATTGCCCAGATTCCAGCCCAGTCCCATATTCTTCACAGCATTAGTGGCCGTCTCGAAATCAGCAGCGGCCGTAGGAGCAGTTCCCACGAGGAGCAAGCCCATGATAAGCGCGGATATTTTCACTTTCAATAATCTTTGTTTCATTCAATAATCTTTGTTTCAGTTGACTTTCACTTCAACTTCGCTATGCAAAAGTAGATATTAATCTCATTTCCACCAAATTTATGCCGAATAAATTGTGTAATCACCTATAATTGAATCTTTAGCGCCCTTTCAGACCGTTAACATGATTGCAATATCATTCCCAAAAATTAAAAAATCGACAAAAAAAACGTCCCTGCTGTAATATTTTGGCGAAAAGGTGTGTATATGTAAATAGAAAGGTGTAATTTTGCATCGTTAACCTTGACGTTGACCTTGACGTTGACCTTAACCTTAACCGCCTTTAAGCTTTAAACTTTTACCGTTTACTTGGTATTTGAAACATGAAACAGATTCGTTTTTTGGTAATGACCGCCATGTTTGCAGCCGCAACAATAGGCACAGGCACGACAATGACCTCGTGCAGTAGCGAGAATAACGACGAGCCCGTGATAGATCCCGTGGTGGAGCCTGTGGTGACTCCCGAGGACAATGAATTGAAACCCATCACGCTGACGCGCGCTCAGCAGGAAATGGTGCAGGCCAACAACGAGTTCGCCTTCAACCTGTTCCGTACTGTCGCGCTGCCCAGACCTGCAGGTCCGTGCTTTGCCAAGCCTCAGAGCATCATCCTCTCGCCCATAAGCATCACCTACGCCCTGGGTATGCTCAACAACGGCGCCACGGGCGAGACCGGTCAGCAGATCAACGACGTGCTGTGCTTCGCCGATACCGGCGCCGACGGCATCAACTCCTTCTGCAGCAAGATGCTTACCGAGGCACCGGCGCTGGACAAACTCACCAAGGTGATGATTGCCAACACCATCTACATGAACAAGCCCTACCAGCTCAAGCCCATGTTCGTGGATTTGGCCAAGCAGTACTACGACGCCGTGCCCGAGACGCGCGACTTCCACGACGGCCTCACCCGCTCGGTCATCAACAAATGGGGCAACGACCACACCGAAGGTATGATACCCGAGGTGCTCTCCGAGTATGAGTTCGACCCAGGTGCCGTCAGCTATCTGCTCAACGCCATCTATTTCAAAGGCACGTGGTCTCAGAAGTTCGATAAGGCCAATACCAAGGACGAGACATTCAAGGGCGAGGACGGCTCCGAGCGCCAACTGCCTATGATGCACATGAAGGACCACCAATTCAACTATGCCAAGACCGAGCTGTTCGAAATGCTGCACCTGCCCTACGGCAACGGAGCCTATGCTATGAATATCCTGTTGCCCGCCGAAGGCAAGACCTTAAACGATGTCATGCGCGGGCTGACTAATGAGACATGGCGCCAATACCGTTTCGGCAGTCCTGTCATAGCGGATGTCAAGCTGCCACGTTTTGAATCCAACACCAATCAGGACTTAGTGCCCATCATGTCGGACCTCGGCATGCCTAGGGCTTTCACCCCTGAGGCTGAGTTCCCCGACTTCTGCAATGTGCCTACGTATATCGGTATAATGAAACAGGTGGCCCGTATCAAGCTCGACGAAGAAGGTTCCGAGGCGGCTGCTGTGACGGTGATAGGAATAAAATTCACGAGTGTCGGAGAACCTCAAGATCTTCCGCATGTCACCTTCCACGCTACGCGCCCGTTCCTATATATTATCAGCGAACAGAGCACGGGTGCCATCTTCTTCATCGGCTCTTATGTGGGCGACTGATAGTGGGTAATAAGGTTTGTAAATCAATAGGTTAGATATTTGTCAGGCAAATGTCAGACAAATGTCAGACAAATTATTTCGCAGGATAGAGCCTTTTTCGATACCTTTGCAGCAAAAAAACAAAGGCAACGATGAAAAAGGTTCTATTCACTATGATGCTGACGGCGATGGTCATGAGCGCCACGGCACAAAACGAGAAAAAAGAAGCACAGATTCACGACGAGAAAAAGGATTCCGTGACTCAGGCAGCTGAGCTGAACACCACGATGAGCGAAGTGACCGTGAAGGCGGCTCGGACGGTGCAGAAGGTGGACGGAACATGGATTTTCCCCACTCGCCGGCAACTGGAGAGCTCGCCCAACGGCTATTCGCTGCTGGCAAAACTCGCGCTGCCGCATATCCGCGTGGACGAAGCCTTGAGCAGCATCACGGCGCTCAGCAGCATCGGAGGCGTGCAGGTGCGCATCAACGACGTAGCGGCCTCGAAGGAAGACCTGTTAGGGTTGGACATGGCGGGCGTGCAACGCGTGGAATTCATCGACAACCCCAGCCTGCGCTATGGCGAAGGCGTAGCCTACGTGATTAATATTGTGGTCAGGAAGGCTGTGAGCGGCTACGTCCTCGGCGCCGACCTGACGAACACGCTTACCGTGGCAAACGGCAACGAGACGCTCTACGGCAAGGTGAACCGCGGGCGTAGCGAACTGGCCTTCACCTACGATTTGAACTACAATCGTTTCCGCGGCGAGGAGTACGACGAGCGGGCGACGTATCACCTGGAGTCGGGCGAGGCTGTCAACCTACATCGCCGGTTGCTCAGCAAGCAGGACCGCGGCCTCGATCACAACGCGCAGCTCACCTACAGCCTCAGCGACAGCAACTACGTCTTTCAGGCAAAGCTCTCCGGCAACCAAGCCCTGCGCCCCAGCGAGAGCACAGCCACGATGGCGCTTGACGACGTGCCTTATCACAACAACTCATCTTCGCGCGGCAACTCGCCCTCGCTGGACCTCTATTATCATCAGGACTTCCGTCGCCATCAGTCGCTGACAGCCAACGCGGTAGGCACGCTCATCAAGACAACGGGCGACATCGTGCGCGACGGGGCTGAAGCCTACGCCTACGATACCGACGGCCGTACGCGCTCACTCTGGAGCGAAGCCCTCTACGAGAACCGCCTCAAGCCCTTCACCGTCACCACGGGCGCGCAGTTCGGGCAGCGCTACAGCCATAATGTCTACAGCGGCGACGTCGAAGCCACCAATTCGATGCACACGTCGGACGCCTATCTCTTCGCGCAGCTGCAAGGGCGATGGCAGCATCTCACCTACATGGGAGGTATGGGCTCCAGCCTGCGCTGCTACCGTCAGGGCGAGCGCCGCCAGCACTTCTGGCTCTTCCGTCCTAAGTTCATGCTCTCCTATGCCATCACCGACCACCTGCGGGCACGCTATGCCTTCGAGGTCTCGCAGCACGTCTCACAGATAGCTCTTGTGAGCGACGTCAGCATCCGGCTGAATCAGATGGAAACGCTGGTGGGCAATCCCGATATCCATCCCAACCGCGTCACCAGTCACGACCTGCACCTGACCTACACTCGCCCGGGCTTCACCACCGACCTGCAAGGCTACTACCGCCTCAACGCTCATTGCAATATGGAGCAGTACATCCGTCGGGACGGCCATTTCTATCAGACGCAGACCAACGCCGACAACGCCTGCAACTTCTTCTATATCCAAAGTTACAACCAATGGGACATCGTGCCCGAGCGCCTCAGCCTGTCTGCCTACGGCGGCATCTACCGTTTCTTCAACTATGGCGAGGACTACGCCCACACCTATACCGCCTACAACGGCGGCTACTCCCTTCAGGCATATCTCGGCCGCTGGACGTTAGGGGCATATGCCGACCACGGCTGGAACTTCATGGAGGGCGAGCATCGCGGGCATCAGGGAGCGACGTGGTACCTCAGCACCTCCTACCGCACCAAGTTCGGTCTTCAGGTTGCCCTCTTCGCGCAGAATCCCTTCTGTAGCAATCCGCGGACAAACAGAACGGAACTGCTCAGCCGCCACATCCAAAAGACCGTGGTTCAGCACCAGCGTGACAACGGCAACATGATTACCCTCCGCCTCACCTACCGTCTCGACCACGGGCGCCGCTACCGCGACATCGAGCGTAAGATGGAGCACAAGGACACGGAAACGGGAATCCTGGGAAAGTAGGGTAGTGCACCTCTTTGGTCGCATTTGACGTCTGTCGTTGAAAAAGACAGAAGGGCTGGATAATTACTTAAGAAAGATTATAATTATACATGAAGGGCCGCGCTCACACAGCGCAGCCCTTCCTTCATATATTTTTCTCAACATTTAGTAGAGTATATCATAAAATTGTCCGCTAGAATTGGGAAAGCCCTTTGCATCGGCAGAATAATCATTGTTATGCTTGTTAGTGTAATGAATGAAATAACTTGTTCCCTTTTGATATTTATTGATAGAGATTGTATTTTGCTCTTGACATCCAATCTTGACATTCTCTTTAACCTCATCTAACTTATAATTGGTAAAACCGGAAACATAGAAATCGTTGGTTATATGATAATTGTTTCCATTTTCGCCAATTTTATATGTAATATAGTTCCCGAATTTCAAAGGGGAGTTATCCTTAGTGAAAGACATGGACTCCTTTTGTTTCCTTTTAGGGAACAACTTAATAGAGCAATCTTGAATGACATCATCCCAAATTTCATATTCATCAAAGTACTTCCTACTATGAGGAGGCACAACGGAAATCTCCTTCTCTTCATATGTGAGATTTGAGGTAGAACCTATAGAGGCACCTTCAGTTTGGATGAATGATTTGCTTCCGGGAAGATTAGACAGAGCCCATATTCCAAAAACATTTGCTGATGCGGACTTTCCAGACGTGCTGATAGCGGATTTGCCTATACTATAACTTCTGTTAAGAAAATAGTCATATGCCATTCCATTTCTATTGAAAAAGGTATTTGCAAGGTTAACATAAAGCATTTCATCTGTTTTGTTTTCTATCACAAATCCAGGCTTTCCATGACTTCCCCAGAAATTATATAAAATCTTGCAATTGTCATCCTCATAGATGTAGTTGTTCTCTTTCTCTGTCAGGTTATTACTCTGAATGTCTACAATTTGTACATATTCCATAGTTGAACATGCTGACAAAAGGCAGCCAAAGGTGATGGCTTGAATAATTTTTTTCATCGTTTTGATTGATTAAATTGTTAAGTTTTATAAGTTATGTTTTGTACCTTTTCGGCGACAAAGATATTGATTTAGCTGATGAACAAAGAAAAAATGAGTTAAAAGTTTCAGCTCTCTGATAATTATTATGTATTTTTGCGGGCTGATAAAAGAAATAATGCTATGTCATACGACTTACATATAGATAAAACCGAAGAGGAACTAAGCCAGCTGAGAGATGTTTACGGGAATAGCGAAGTGGACCGCTTTACCGACGGCCTGGAAGCAGGAAGAATCACGAGCGAGGAGAAAGTGATTGAATTTACCAACTACATCCGAAACAGCGACGGCCTCACGCAGTTGGAATATACTCGCTTGAAGAAACTTAAGGACGAAGGATTCGTCGAGAAGTTTGCCACCAACTACAACAAACGTTACAGCACATGCCACATGCTCATGAACAAGATGCGCAGCGGCATCAGTAGGGGCTTGCACATGCTGGAGCGCTTGTGCGAGAAGAAGCGCTCGCGCGGTAACAGCAACTCTAAGCGCAGGGTAATCGACAGCTCAAAAATGGGTAAAGGTCCTTACACGCCCTCGCTATGGGGATTGGAATATCACAAGGAATCGGTTCGCACGTTGTACAACGAGATTGTCTGCTACGAGCGTCACTTGAAGGCGTGCATAGATCTGTGCCTCGGCATAATAGAGGAAGTAGAGTATATCAGGGCCAATCCCGTTGAGGCCTACGACAAGCACAAGAAGAGCCGTAGGGTTGTGTTGCAGAACAACCGCTCGGTCATCAGGCGCTTTATCGACATGAATGCCGACATGGAGAACGACCTCATGAAGAAGGTGGAAGCGTGGAAACAGGAAAAGAAGAGCATGGAAGAGATCAGCGCCTTGCTTTATCACAAGTTGGACGAAAACGAATACAACGACTGGGTTATCAGCGAAGAGGTGATGGCGGCGCGCCGGCAGGGCATCACCAACCAGGAGCGTGCCCTTTGGGGCGACGACAAGCAGCAGGTGATGCGCTGCCGAACGGCCTATTCGCATATCGACGAACTGAATCCCGGAGGGCAGGAGGGGCGCATCGGAGGCAAGTTCCTGGCTATGCTGCACAAATGGTCCAAGGTGAACGCCTCGCGCGGTCTGGAGTATTGGCTTACGTACTTCACCGACTTCTATACGACCAATGGCGGCAAACTGGCACCGGTCAAATTAGGCGCGCTGAAAAGATGTTCGACCCAGATACTGAAAGAAGAAATAGCAAAGAAAGAAATCGAGAACTTTAATCAAAAGATGGACAATCTCGTCAGGAAATACATGGCAAAATCTCCTGAGCAAGAATAAAAATGTGGAAAGAGCGGTAAACTTTTGACTTTTTTCATTCCAAACCACAACGGCAGGGTTGGCTCCTTCGAGGGCCAACCCTGTTTCTTTTGACTGGTTTTTATATGTGCACGGTCAAAAGTTTGCAGGCTTTTGACGGCTCTCATTTGTAATCGGTCAAAAGTCTTTTCGGGTTTGTACAACTCCATTTCGCAGGGCGTCAAAAGAGGTGTTCAACGGCAGCTAAAACACGTGATAATCAGTCAATTCACATCGTTTTAACGAGTCAACAATATCCTTTGTGCGTGGGATAATTCTCCATACCTTTGCAGCACCAAACGACGAGGAAAAGGGTCAAGCGTAGGACCGTAGGCCAGTCTCACTTCCTCAGTCGCGCGGAGGGCCCCTCGTGTGAGACCGAGGGCATCCCGACCACAATTATAATTATGTATAAAAAGCATTCAACCATCGAGGCAGGTTCACGCGAATCTCACGAACCTCGCCTCATCGGAAGCATCGTGGATGAGATGCTTCAAGGCTGGAACCGCAACACCGAATTGTGCGTCGACCTGAAAACCATCCTGCATAGCGACCGCAGGCTCCAGTACGGCAAGGATTACCCGGGCGTGCTGCGTCGCGACTGGGCGTACCACTACACCTTCGTCGAGACGATGCCCGCAACCGCCGGCAAGCGCAACCCTCACGTCTTCCGCGGCCGCTACATCACCGTCACACGACGTGACGACGGCTCGCTACGCCCCAACTTCCGTCCGATGCCAGCCAGTAAGGACTTCAACGTGGACACCTATGCCATCTGCGTGTGCAACGAGCTGCGCCAGGCACTCAGGGGCCTCGTAGAAGAGGGCGAGTAACCGACTGCCGCAGCGTTTCAGCGTTTCAGCGTTTCACGCTGAATGAAGGGTATGCACCGCTCCTTATTATTCTATATAACTATTTAATAATAAGTAAGTTATATATAAGGAAGAGGGTTGTGACACCCCCCATGGTTTCAACTGAAACGCTGAAACGCGAAACGCTCGGTTAAATAAATTTTAATCTAAAAAGCAGAAAAACAATGATTTACGACATTAAGAAACAAACGGCCCCCGAGATGCCTAAGCTCGGTAAAGGCCTTGAGGCGTTCCGCCTACTGCTCTCGCAGACATCAAAAGACATGCATGCACCCCTGTTGCCTATGCTTTTTCCTGTATTAGGCACCAAAATTAGTCAGGCTGAATTTCAATATCCCTCGGGCCAATGGCTCGAAATGTGCGGCCAGCAGGCTGCTTTGATAGCCGACAGCGCGGGAAACAAAGGTCAGCTGGGCTTGCTGGTGGAAGCCTGCAACCGCGATTTCCGCCAAGCCGATGCCGAGGAGCTGAAGAAATACCTCCAGTACCAGAAGACCTACAAGAAGCGCTCGCAGTCGAAGGAGCGCCCGGAAGAGGTGTTCCCCCTGCTGCGATTCCTGCCTGCCGACTGCTCGAAGCCCGGCTACCTGAAGGCGCAGATGGCCTGCCAGGAACAGGGCGGGCTGACCACCTACATCGACCTGAAGGAGATTGAGCAGCTCGACAACCTCTGCGGCTCCCACAAGCAGGTCACGCAGATGCTGCGCCTGATGTGGGACAGGGAGGTCTATAATGCTCTCAGAGCTACGGTGGACGGCATCACGGGGTCTGCCCTGCTGAGAACCAACCTCACCATCAGCACGACGCCCGTCCGTGCAAGGCAGTTCTTCAAGTACAACCTCTTCGACGGCACGCTGGGACGCATGGTCTTCTCCTATAAGCCACGCGCCGGCCGCGACGGACGCATCCCGCGCATCGGCAAGTTCAACGAAGAGTTCTACGGCAAGCTGGATGAGTACCTGGCACGTCTCGACAACTGCAAGGGCTGTTACATCATCAAGCCCCTGAACAAGCTCATCGAGCGTCTGGCAAACGACATTGCAGAACTGGGAGACCTCACCGACAACGATTGTCTATGGGACATGGGCAAGCGAAGCCTGATTTCGGCGTGGAAGGCGGGCTGCATCATGTGGGCACTCAACAACATGACCTGGAGCCGTGCGATGGCCGACGTGGTGGAATACTTGGTTTTTCACGATTTGTGGAGCAAGTTTCAGGTGGTGGGCGACATGCTGAAAGACGGCGATACCAGCACAGCTGATGCTTTGAAGGCCGTGCCTGCCAATATGCTCGACGACATCAAGGGCGACACCTTCAGCGAACAGCAGTTGGAGGCGCTACGCCTGCAGCTCGGGAAATCCAAAGAGGGCACCAAACGACAGCTCCGCGTTTGGGTGCACCGAGGGCTGATAACGCAGAATGAGGATACAGGTCTTTACACCAAGACCGAGGCTTATCTCAACCGTACTCGCTGATGGACCGATTTGAACTTCAAAAGCTCCGCGACCTCCCCATCGAGGGGGTCGCAGGGCGACTCGGGCTCGAGGTGGTAAAGCACAAGTGCCTCTGCCCGTTCCACGACGACCATCACGCCTCGCTCTCGTTCAGCGTGCGCAGGAACACATATAGATGCTTCGCCTGCGGCGCTCACGGCGGCGTGATAGACCTGGCGATGGGGCTCCTGAACAAGGGGTTTGTCGAAGCAACAAAGTGGCTGGCCGACGAGCATAACGTGATAATTACGGACTGCAAGCCTCACGAGGTGCCGCCGCCGAAGCCTTTCGATGCCCAGCGCTATGAACGATATTTTGAGCACCCCTGGCTGAATGAGGCAGCCCGTCGTTTCCTTTTCGATGAGCGACGGCTTGACCCGAGGGTGGTGCGTTGGTGCCGCCTGACTTCATGGAAAGACAAGCAGGGCACGCCGTGGCTGCAAATCCCGTACTTCGACCGCGAGGGCAAACTCATAGGTATACAGAACAGAAACCTAAGCCCCTCTCCCCGCTCCCCCCGTGGGGGGGAGGGCCTCGCAAACGAGGGTGCAAGTGGACAGGGCGGACAAGGGGGACAGGGCGGACAAGGGGGTGGGTCTTCTCCCCGCTTCCGCTTCCCTGCAGGCTCCGAGTGCGGCATCTACAACCTGCCCGTGCTGAACCTGCTGAAGCCCGGCGAGGAGCTGTGGATCACGGAGGGCTGCTCGGACTGCTGGGCCATGCTCTCTGCCGGCCACAAAGCCATCGCCATCCCATCGGCAACGTTGTTGAGCCAAAAGGACGTAGAACAACTGCGTGGCCTGAACTCCTCCCCTGACGGGGAGGTCGGGAGGGGTCTTTCATTTCACATGTTTCCCGACCGCGACGAGCCCGGCGAGCGCCTCTTCCTGCAACTGCAGCAGGTGCTGCCCAACCTCGAGCACCACCAGCTGCCGCCCGGCTGCAAGGATTTCAGCGACTACTACGTCTCCACAAAACGCAAGGAGCCCGGTTAGCGCCAATCGTCGTCAGCAAGCCGCCCCTATTGTCAAAATACGCAACCCGTCGCATACGCCGATTCAACGCGTCGCATGTGCCGATTCAACGCGTCGCATCCTCGCTTTCGACACGTTGAAAATAAATGCGGAATCAGGCGAAATAAATGCGAAAAATGTTGGTAAAAATTTGGCGATATCAGGAATTTTTACTAATTTTGTAGCGTCAAAACAAGGGCACCATAGGGTGCCGGTGAGAGCGGCTGAAGCCGCGGTGAGGGGTGAGGGCGGCTACGCCGCGGTGAGATATATGCCCTCATATCCGACCCGGTGAAGCAACCCCGAACCAAGGCAACG